>JAEEGJ010011158.1_pt1 | contig 22943 bp, 19 predicted proteins | sample 8958761 | NCBI WGS metagenome assembly JAEEGJ01 (sample SAMN16246546, study PRJNA631951) | gut metagenome | biome: gut microbiome; feature: rumen; material: RS-attached | host: Bos | place: Iran: Karaj | collected 2018-10 | reverse complement strand
CCCCGACACCCGCAATCTGCCATTCAGCTACTTATTGGCTTACGGCGACGACTGCTATCTGGTACCAGGTCGTAACATCACCACCGTGGGATTGTATCGTGATATCAAGAAATGGCCCAAGCGTGATAAGCGTTCTAAGCTGTCGCGTAAGAGTATCATCAACTTCGACTGGCTCTCACCTTTCACCGTAGGCGAGATTATGCAGGGTATCCAGATTCTGAAGGACCTGCGCCATGCATCGGGTGATAACGTCACTACCTATAACTTCCACGAGTATGTCATCAATGCCACCTCGTTGCGTAAGGGATTAAAGTACTACGATATCGCCCTGCGCATCTATATGGGAGCCGTACTCAAACGCCAGCAAAAGATTTCTCCTTCCTCCTTCCTCCTTCCTCCTACCTCCGAGGTTGGCCAGGGCCGCTGGATTGACATGAGCGGACTGCTACTGCCCGAGAGCGAGGAGCAGCGCTTGGTTGAGGATATCAAGAATGGCAACATCGACAATATCCACGATGTACTCGACCGCTTTGTGGAGATCAACAACAACTACAGCGATTACCGCTGGGCATGGAGTTATCAGATGATTCTGGATTACTACCAGCTCGAAGAACTCGACGAGGCCGCTTGTGAACGTATTCGTGAGGACTACGTCAGAGCCCGCCGTACCTGGATTGCCGAGATCCGCAAGGATGCCGAAAAGGAATTCCAGATGGGCGATGTAGAACAGGACGTTTACGAAGACTTCCTCTCCAAACTCGACCACGAAACAGATTATGAGAACTAACATAAAATCCCAGCCACTTTGTGATGTGGCTGGGATTTTTTATTTTTCAGTTTCTTTTTTCTTAATAAAATAATCAATAATAAGGTGAAGCACAACACCTAAGAAGATATCAATCAGCAGGATGAGTGTCTTATTCAAATCCAGCATCACACTCAGCACTGTAAAACCAATCAGAAATGCTGATACTGCCAACAAAATAGCCATGGTCCAGATAGGTTTCAGTCCTGCACGCATCAACTTGTGGTGGATATGATTCTTATCCGGTGTGAAAGGATTTCTGCCCTCACGCATGCGTGCCATCATCACACGGGGGATATCCATCAACGGGATAATCATAGTCGAGAAGCCCATCAGCAGCATACCTCTAGGGAATCCCATCTTATCCAGACTGGCCATATATACCAATAGGAAACTCAGCAGATAGCCCAACGTTAAGCTACCCGTATCACCCATAAAAATCTTCCTACCCTTTTCGGCATTACCAAACACATTGAAGAACCAGAATGGCAGCAAGACACCCACCATACTGAACGAAATCATACAGAACAGATACTGCGCTTTAATAGCAGCAGCCATGCCAAGTGTAAAGAGCGAAATAGAGCAGAGACCTGCAGCCAATCCATCCACACCGTCAATCAGGTTAATGGCATTGGTGATATAAACCACTAAGAATACGGTGAGCGGAATGCCTATCCAAGCCGGAATCTCGTGCAACCAGAACAACCCTGACAGATCGTGAATCCACAATCCCGATAGCGGGAAAAGCAAAGCGCATAAAATCTGTACCACAAACTTGGCCTTGTACGAAACACCAATCAAGTCGTCAGCCACTCCCGTCAGATAAAGTATCATCATACCCACAGCCAACAGGATAAAACGTGCTATCAGGATATGTACTTGTGTAAAACCGCCATACAGATGCATCAGCATCCAGATACCGATCGACAAGCAGAAGCTCATCAGCAGCACAGGGAAGAAGGTTATACCACCCAAGCGAGGTATGGGCTGTTTATGCACCTTTCGGGCATCAGGAATATCATACAGCTTCTTCTTTCTGCTAATCAGCAGCACTCTGGGCACAAACAACCAGCCCAGCAAAGCCGACAGCACGAAAGGCATAGCCGTAGCATACGCCAGTTTCAGGGCATCCACATCTGCCCCAGCCTTAATCAATATGTCGAAAATATAATTCAAAATCCTAATTCCTTTCGCTTTTTAAAGTACATAATCACTACCTGTATCAGGCCCCAGGCCGAAACATCAATCACTAACAGTAGCGACAAGTCCCACCCCATGAGTACGCCCCACGTATTTAAACCTATGAATTCAGTGATAACCAACAATACCACAACTAACACCTGACGTGGTTTCAGTCCGGCGCGCATTAGACGGTGATGAATGTGGTTGCGGTCGCCACTTCTAAACACATTACGACCGTTCACCAGTCGGGTGATGCCCACTCGCAGCACATCAAACATTGGTATCATCAATGTGCCAAAACAAGCCATGCCTATTCCAAATGGTAATTCACGACCACCCATCTGACTCACCGAAATCGCTACGAAAGCCAGCAGATAGCCGATGGTCAAGCCCCCCGTATCACCGAAGAACAGCTTGCGCCACCCCACTCGCCATCCCAGCACATTGCGGAACAGGAATGGTGTCAGCAAGCCCACCATAGCCACACAAACCATCAACAGCAGATACTGACTGGCCACACCACAGAACACAGCCATCACCGCGAAAGCGATAATAGCCATCCCCGAAGCCAGACCATCAATATCATCCAGCATCGATATGGTATTCGACACATACAGTACACCAGCCACCGTTAGCGGAATACTTAGCCAAGGCGACAATTCGTACAAGCCTAACAAACCATCCAGATGATTGATACGCAGGCCCGACAGAGGAATGAGCAATGCTGCCAGGAACTCTATCGTCAACTTCGACTTGAGCGAGACACCCACCAGATCGTCCATGACTCCAACAAGATACATCGCCGTCATGCCTGTCATCATCATCATAAACTGAACAAAATAGGTAGTATTCTCGGCATTTGTCGAGAACTGGTCGTTCAGAAAGAAGGTACATGCCAAAGGCAAGCCCACGCTGATAACAAGTATAGGGAAAAGTGAAACGCCCCCAAATCTGGGGACCTTTCGTCTGATTCTTCCATCGCGCTCGAAAGCATCCTCACCCATCAACTCTTTCTTCACACTCACCATGATGATTCGTGGAATAATAAAAAGCGCCAAAGAGGTTGCCAACAATAGCGGTATAATGATTGAGTAATATAACATTTAGTAAATTCCACTGCTAATATCCGCCGCAAAGGTAACATTAAATTTTTAAATATACAAATTATATCGCGAATTTTTGCTTTTGTGTTGGTGGTTTTAGAAAAAGTGCGTACATTTGCAACAGAATCCATCGAAAAAAGAATAATGTATGGTTAAATTCTATGATTTGCAGGCCATTACGGCGACGCACGCAGACGAGTATAAAGCGGCTATAGCCAGAGTGATCGACTCTGGCTGGTTTCTGCAGGGGCATGCAAACCAGCAATTTGAGGCGCACTATTCTAAGTATATAGGCACCAATCATTGTATAGGTGTGGCTAACGGATTGGACGCTCTCTATCTGTTGCTACGTGGCTATAAGGAAATGGGACTTATGCAGGATGGCGACGAGATTATCGTGCCAGCCAACACATACATCGCTACCATTATTGCTATTACACGCAACAATTTGGTTCCAGTTCTCGTTGAGCCAACTTGGGAACACCTGGAAATAGATATAGATAAGATTGAGGCAGCTATCACACCAAAAACCAAGGGCGTGATGATAGTACACTTGTATGGGCGAATTGCTTATAACAATAAGTTAGGTGATATCTGCAAAAAGCATGGGCTAAAATTGCTGGAAGATTGTGCTCAGAGCCACGGTTGTGCATGGCAGGGAACCAAAACCGGTGCATTAGGCGATGCTGCAGCTCATTCATTTTATCCAGGAAAGAATCTTGGTGCCTTTGGTGATGCTGGTGCTGTAACAACTAATGATGAAGAACTTGCATCGGTTATCAGGGCGCTGGCTAATTATGGCAGTCAACAAAAATATGTATTCAAATACACTGGCATCAACAGCAGAATGGCTGAAACAGATGCTGCTGTGCTTGATGTAAAGTTGAAGTATCTGGATGAAGATAACAGGATACGCCAAGAGTTGGCGGCTTATTATTATGAACATATCGACAATCCTATAATAACGCTCCCCAAGCAGCTTGATGATGAGAATAACGTTTATCATCTGTTTCCTATCTTCTGTGAGCACCGCGATGAACTGCAGAAATATCTGAAAGTGCATGGTATCGAAACATTGATTCATTATCCCATTCCCCCACACCAGCAGGAATGTTATCAGGAATGGAATCATCTCAGTTACCCTATTACCGAAAAGATTCATGCACAGGAGCTATCTATCCCCATGAATCAAGTTATTCCTGTAGAAGTAGCCGAGAAAGTTGTAACTGCGCTTAATTCATTTATACACTAAATACTTTACATAAGTTCACCTTTGAGGAGATAGTTAAAACTAGAATACAAATCGATTAATTAATTCAAAACCCTTTCTGAATTAATTCATTGCCCTTCCTGAATTAATTCACACCTTTTTATATATAAATATTGGAATGACTACAGAGGGAAATTTCATATACAAAAAATCTGCTGCTTGTCGGTATTAACTATGACAAGCAGCAGATATCTTACTTTTGCAAAATTGAGCAATTGTAGAATCAACCAACGATTGACTCTCTGATAGTCTGTACAATATATTTTACATCCTCATCGCTCACATATGGACCAGCAGGGAGGCACATACCAATTTTGAATATTTCCTCGCTCACACCATTTAAGTATGCTGGTGCATCCTTGTATACAGGTTGCTTGTGCATAGGCTTCCATACAGGACGAGCCTCGATACCTGCCTTATCCAAAGCCACACGCATAGCCTCTACATTATCATTGGGCTGACAATCTGTTACGGCTGAAGATGCAGCATGAATCACACCTGCAGCACCACCCACAGCACCAGTAACGATTGTTTTGTAAGCATTCTCCTGCCCTTTCACCTTCAATGTTGGGTCAAGTGTAATCGTGCAAAGCCAGTAGTTACTATCGTAATCACTATTCTCAGGCTGACGATGCACAGTTATTCCTTCAACACCTGCCAACAACTCCTCATAGAGTTTCTGCACATGCTGATGATGCTTAATATGATCATCTGCCACAGTCATCTGACCACGACCGATACCTGCACAGATATTACTCATACGATAGTTGTAGCCAATCTTCTCATGCTGATAGTATGGATAACTCTCACGATACTGCGTAGCATACATCATTATCTCACGCCAAGCATCCTCATCAGGTGTAATCAGTGCACCACCACCACTGGTAGTAATCATCTTATTACCATTGAACGAAAGCACACCATACTTTCCAAATGTACCCAGCATCTGTCCCTTATACTTCGAACCGAATCCCTCAGCCGCATCCTCAATCACTGGAATCCCATAACGATTTGCAATCTCCATAATGCGGTCAATCTGATAAGGCATACCATACAGTGCCACGGGTACAATAGCCTTTGGTTTCTTACCTATCTTAGCGATACGATCCTTGATAGCCTCTTCTAACAAGTCAGGATCCATATTCCAAGTGTCGCGCTCAGAATCTACGAACACAGGTGTAGCTCCCAAATAAGTAATTGGGTGTGAAGACGCACAGAATGTAAAGCTCTGTACAATCACCTCATCGCCTGGACATACGCCACAAGCAATCAGCGCCAAATGCACCGCAGCTGTACCAGCACTCAATGCCACTACGCGCTTATCTTCGCCAACGAAGTTTTCAAGATCCTTTTCAAAGCCATTTACATTCGGTCCCAGTGGCACCACCCAATTGGTATCAAATGCCTCCTTAATATACTTCTGTTCCAATCCAGCCTCGCTCATATGAGCCAAGCATAGATAAATCCTCTTATTTGCCATATTATATCATTTCATTATTATACTTCATCCTCTTTCCCAATACCGTACAAAAAATCATCTGGATATCCTTTATAAAAGAATAGTGTTCCAGATAATACAGATTGATACGAACTTTATCGGGATATATCACGGTATCGTTATATTCTATCGGATTCTCCACCTTAGCCAACAATTCCTCCTCATCTCGATATTTCAATGATGCTGGGCCTGTAATACCAGGACGAAGTTCCAGCACTCTACGGTCATTCCCTTTCAGTTGGTCAGCATAACCAGGCACATCGGGTCTTGGCCCTACAAAACTCATATTACCGATAAGCACATCCCACAATTCAGGAAGCTCATCGAGTTTATATTTTCGGAGCACAGCTCCTAATGGTGTGATACGAGCCTCACCTGCTACAGATACCGATGAACCACTATGAGATACTGTCATGGAACGGAACTTATGCATCGTAAACAACTTACCATGTCGTCCAACTCGTTTCTGAGTAAACAACGCAGGTCCACCTGGCATCTTTATTTTAATAAGAATTGCCACCACTATCAGCACAGGCCATAGACACGACAAACCTATGAATGATACTATCCTATCAAATATCCACTTCAAAATCATTACATTACTTAACAAATGGCAGTTTCAATAATCCCATCAGACTTCCCCAGCCGTATGATAAATGGAGAACGAAAAAAGTTGCCAACAGATAAAAGAAATTGAGTCCTTTTTGAACTGAGAGTTTTATACTGACAAACGACAACAACGAAGTATAAGCTAATAATGAAACTGCTGACAAAAGAACAAATGGCCACCATATCAAACCCAACAAAAGTGGAAAAATCAATGATAACAGGAAAAACAATGGAACAAAATGGCGTAATGATAACGACGAGAACATCTTTGTATAATACACGGTTAAAATGTTCCACTTTCCATTCCCATAATTGTTTTTTGCCAATGCATGATAAGTCTCTCGAGCTAAATAGGTACAATAGCTATCAGGAAGAATATAAATTTTACCACCTCCACGTAATATTCGTTTATTCAATTCTATATCCTGATTACGCACCAACCTCACATCATACCTTCCGTATTTCTCGAATACAGCCTTTGGCCAACAACCGAAAGGGACAGTTTCTACCTCTTGTTCATGTGTGATACCTGTCCTAAAAGTAGAATTACCGACACCAAACTTATTACCAAGAACTTCGCGAATTGCTAACGTTTTAGGCGTTTTATTAAGGACATCAGTTTTGCACACAGTCCCAACATTATCAGCCTTCAAACGCTTCAATCCACTTACCAAAACAGAAAAATAGTTTGGCTGATATGAAGCATGTGCATCTAGGCGAAGTATAATTTCTCCTTTTGCCATACCAATGCCACGATTCATAGCATATGGAACAATTTTTTCTGGATTATCAATCAAACATATGAAAGGATATTGGTCAATAAATTCTGCAACGATCTCACGTGTTCGATCATTACTCATGCCATCAACCAACAGAATTTCCAAATCGTCCTTTGGATAATCCTGTTTTAGAATCGAATCTAGGAACTGCCCGATATACTTTTCTTCATTGTATATAGGACATATTACGGATAACGTCATGTTCAATTTTCTATCACATCATATTAAATATGCTCTTCTACTCCACGGAAATGAACATTAAGTTCATGGAGATGTTCCAAAAGTGTACCCAAAGGCGTACCCTCAGTCATTTTAGCAAAAGCATTAACATCCTTAGGAAAACACTTACCCCCATATCCGAACTTTCCATCAGGTCCTGGCACATAAGTATGTGTATCGTTGATATAGCCAGAAAGAAGTACGCCAGTGTGAACCTTACGCCAATCCGCTCCCATTTGCTCACAATATTCACGACATGCGTTGAAATATGTAACCTTATAAGCGCCAAACACATTATGCATATACTTTGTTAGCTCTGCTTCTAATGGAGACATAACTGTAAACTTCTTACCAACAAATATTTTGGTTAGCAATTCATGAGCACCAGTGAACACCATTGTCTGCTTTTTAAAATCTTCAATATGAGTGCGCTCTGTAAGGAACTCTGGCATATAATGTACCTTATGTCCTGTCTCACGCGATAGTCTATCGCTAGTTCCTGGAAGTATTGTTGTACGTACAAACACTGGTACATCAGGAAGATTCATAATCAACTCCTTCATCAGCGTTAAATCCTGTGTCCCATCATCTTCTGTAGGAACATGAATTTGCAGGAAAGCTATGTCAATATTACTCAAATCATCATTGTATCCTTTAGGGGGATCGCTGATGAACAACTTACATTCTGGATTATTATGTTCCAACCAATCTTTCAACGCTCCACCAACGAAGCCACATCCAATAATTCCAACGTTAATCATCTTGATATTATAAATTAAAAATCCTATTTAGAAACCAAAGCATGTAATGCCCCGATATTTCTTGTTATAAAAAAAGAGATACTGTACTTAGAAGGATTACTCCAAAAAATCGAATGAAGAGCAAGCAAATACTTAAAACAGACCTTACATCTAGCAATAGTTCCTAAACTAGATGTTGCACTACCTACTCTTATTCGGCGATAATATATAGCATTCTGTGATGTAAAATCAACATAACGCATCTTATCAGATATTAAGAACATAAACAGCGAATCTTCACCATTCTTAAATCTTGTATCAAATCTTCGCTCACCTATAATATCTCTATGAATCAGTTTATATACAGGACCAGAGAAATACTTTCTAGCTACAGTATAAACCTGTTTTTTATTATTGACAGCAGAAAGATAATTATTGGTTATACTATATTTCTGATATTTTTCAGAACCATCAAGGAAGGACAATGGATAGCATAACGATATAACATCTTTCGAGGCTTTCAAAAATAATTCTTCTAGATAGTTTTCACTAACAAAGTCATCATCATCGATAAAAGTGATGTACTCCCCTCTTGCAACATCTAGCCCCATATTTCGAGCTCTACTTACACCTGATTTTGATGAATAAAGATATACATAATTAATTCTCGAATGACCACTTATATAACCAAGAATTGCATCTTCATATCCTTGCTTCTCACCATTTAACACAATGATAATTTCAAAACTGGCACAATCCATAGTTTGCTTTGATAAGGAATCCAAACATTCTATTAAATATCGTCCTGGTCGATAAGTAGGTATAATAACTGAAATTTTCATAAAATACTAATACTGATAGTTATTATAGTCTTTGTGCCAGAAAATCGTCTGATAAGGCAAATTGCTCATTCTTTCTGGATTACTTAAATACGAGCTAATATTTATGTAGAAATAAGAGGCAAACAATAACAAGAAAAAAGAATATGCTCCACGATTCACCCACATAGAATATCTTTCATTAACAGCATAACAATATTGTGGTACTAACAGAATAATAAAAATCTGGAAGAATGACGACAGACGTAACGCGATTGTCGAATCAACGCCAATAAATACATTCCACATTATTGTGCCCAAATTAAAGTAGGCAAGATATTTAGAATTAACAGAATCCACGTTTTCCAATCGATGCCATAAAACAAGATTAACGATTGTAATAAAGTTGATGATAAATGTCATGGAACCACCTTCGCTTCTTCCTGTACTTGCGTAATGCTCAATATTAGCTAAAATAGGAATCGCCGAAGCGTATTGTCCAATTAGCGTCATCACAACTACCGAAATAAAGAAAGAAACAATATATCCTATTAAATGCAACTTAAAGGACTGGTGAATATAATAAATCGGATATATCAAAATTCCTATTAAAGCAGACTTATGAAAAAGAAATGCTATAAGAAGAAAGAAAACAGAGGCATTCCTATTATCTTTATGTAGTTGATAATATGCATAAAACACCATTGAATATGCTATACAGTTTCGGACTATTGAGAAACTCTCCAAATAATATTTGGGGAATAGAAAATAGATAAATAAAGCGAATGCAGGGAACACCGATAGACTTACACACGCCTTATAAACTGGATATAATATCAGAAATGATGAAATTGCAAAGAAGAACTGATAATGAGTATAATAACCAATTTCTATCAGGACACGTGATAAGGGCTCAAAGCGTTCAAGTTCTTGAGCATCCAACTCATGCAAACACGCTTGCATATAACTATAATAGTCATACCCGATTCCATATCTTATCGCCGAGAAAAGGAACATCGACCATAAACACAATGAAGCCTTTTTTATGGCATCGCCTTCCATCATCATAAAACAATGGAGAAGCGATACCATAAATAAATATGGAAAAATATCTACTATACCAAATTCGTACATTAGTAAAAATGCATGTATTACTGATTAACAAGCTTTCGCGTCCTTTGATATATTACCTCCTCTGCAGTTTTAATATTGCTAATATTTTTTAATGTCGTAATAAAAATGCCATTTTTTGACATACGATCAAATGTATTTCTTATTAACGCAACAGCTCTTGCAAATATATGGCAAAGTGAGAATAATGAAACTGGAAAAATATTCTTTATGCTCAAGAAAGGTTTTGTTATACTAAACATACTTGCATGAAAGACAATCATAGCGCTGTAGATATAGGAGAAATTGATATTTGCTATATGATCTTCATGATTTGTATTTCTTAAAGCCTTGATTGCAGTATTCGGCCAAATTGTCTGTCCTAACCAATACTTGGGCAATGATGATTCCCATTCCTCTTCAGTATTCTTTGGAAGGAAAGATACCTCCGATATTTTCCCTGAGTGCTGATGTCGCGCTCCCATTCCAGCTGCACTATTATACCCAGCACCGGATATAACAACAGGATAATTTACATAGACATGCTTTTTTACTAAGAAAGACAAACCTACGGCATTTGACATATCTGGACATGGACCTGGAAAGAAGGTACCTGTTTGTTTGTACAATTTGTCCATCGTTTCCCTACTAACAATTCCATGATACACCCTTGGAAGCATTCCCATAGTTAGAAATCCTTGACGTTCTACATACCTTAATTCATTTATACAATTAATCTCTTTAAGATTTTCAGATGTCTTTTGAATAATTAGAGTGCTAGAACTATCAATCAAAGCAGATTTAATGTCAGGCCACGAGTACTGAGGTTTATTGGCAATAAGAGAATCAATACCATTGTTCTTCATATATCTTACAACCTTAGTAATCCACCGCATCACTCCATCGTCATCACCAATAAAACAAACATATTCTCCCGTACTATTTAAAATACCCTTGTCAGCATTTTCAGTCGCCGCAAGTTTCTCTGACGAATAGAAATATCTTATATTCTCATTCTTAATTGTAAGAAGGAAATCCAAAATTTCTTCATTACAATCTGAATTATCTTGTATAACAAGTTCCAAATCGGCATCATTGAAACTATTAACAAGTTTCACTAGCTCCTTTAAATAGATGTATCTATTCTTGGTGGGTACGACCACACTAAGCAAAGGTTTTGCCATAATCACAAATCGTAATGTTTATATAATTCCTTATTCTCCTTACACCACTCGTACATCTCTTTTACCTGTTGCTCATAACTTGGCACTACAAAAGAGAAATCAGTACGTTTATGTCTCAACGACTTATCAAGCTGCAGCTGATCATTTGGCAAGATTTCAAGTTCATCATTTTTGAAATAATGATTAAACAATCTCAACAAATCATATTTTGAAATACTCTCATTATTCACCAGATTATAAAGACCTGTAAGGTTTTCCTTAATACCCTGTTCCATGGCCTTAGCCAATGTAAGTGTAGTTACGCCCGTCCACATTGCACCTGTAAAGCCTTTAATTGTACCACTCTGCTTCATAAACCAGTTGAACAATCCGATACCATTTTCATTGGGATCAGGACCAACTATACTATTTCGGAAAGTCAGGTTCTTATCGTCAACCACCTCACCAAGTGCTTTCGAACGATCATAGAATGTCAGACCGTCACGCAAACTATCTTCATAATAGGGTCCTGTATTACCTGCAAATACGCAGTCGGTACTCATGTGGATCAGTTTCGCTTTTCTGTCACGTAATGTATCTGCAACCAAATGAGGTAAGTAACTATTCAAATATGCAGCTAAAGATTGATTATCTTCTGCCATCTGATTCAGGATACCAATACAGTTAATAACAGCATCCCAATCTTCACTAAGTAATACGCTTTTAAAATGCTCTGTATCAAGAGCATTGCCAACAATATTCTTGCAATAAGGGAATGGCTTCATAGAGTAGGCTGTCACATCATGTCCCTGCTTTTTAAAATACAGGGTAATCATATGACCAGCCATTCCTATCGAACCTAAAACTAATATTTTCATCTTTTATTCTGATCTTATTTCTTTTGCATGAGCACGAGGCTGAAGTCCCAAATCCTCACGAATAAAGGTGAGTTTCAACAGGAGCTCTTTCATCTCCTCAACTGTTAATCTCTTAGTGTTATGAGAGTGATACTCCTCCATTTTATCTATTTCGGGATTACCACCTTCAACTTTGTCATAGTTCAAATCACGAGCATCACAAGGAATACGATAATAATTTCCCATATCAATAGCACGCGACATTTCCTCACGTGTTACCAATGTCTCATATATCTTCTCACCATGACGTGTACCAATTACTTTTACTTCCGTATCTGCATATTTCGGGTCGATCTTAGCGTAAATTTGTTTCAAAGCCTCTGCTAATACATCCAAAGTAGCTGCTGGGGCCTTCTGAACAAACAAATCTCCATTCTGTCCATGTTCGAATGCATAGATAACCAGATCCACAGCATCATTCAATGTCATCATGAAACGAGTCATCTGAGGATCAGTGATTGTGATTGGCTTACCTTCTTCCATCTGATCAACCCAGAGAGGAATCACACTACCTCGACTAGCCATCACATTGCCATAACGAGTACAGCATATTGTTGTCTGAGCATTATCACCCAACTGACGAGCCTTAGCCGTAGCCACCTTTTCCATCATGGCCTTAGATATTCCCATTGCATTGATAGGATAAGCAGCCTTATCAGTACTCAGCACTACAACATTCTTCACTCCATGAGCTATGGCAGATTCCAAAACATTATTTGTTCCAATCACATTGGTTTCAACAGCCTGCATCGGAAAGAATTCGCAGCTAGGAACCTGCTTCAACGCAGCAGCAGAGAAAATATAATCCACACCACCGCGCATAGCAATATCAATGCTCTGACGATTGCGAACATCACCGATATAGAACTTCACCTTCTTGGCCTGCTCTGGGTATGCAGCCTGCAAATGATGGCGCATATCATCCTGCTTTTTCTCATCGCGACTAAAAATACGAATCTCCTTGATATCGCTATCAAGGAAACGCTTCAGTACCATATTACCAAACGATCCAGTGCCTCCAGTTATTAGAAGGACTTTGTCTTTGAATATTGACATATACTTAAAATTTAAACTCTTTCAAAAAAAATTATTTGTAATAAACTTTTGCATAATCATCTACAATCTCATCCCATGTGCTATCCTTTGTACATTTTAACTTTATATTATCTTTCAGCTGTTTAAGGATATCTTGATGAGTGTACAAATAAATAATTTTATCAGCAAGTTTAGCACTATCGCAACGCGGCACAAGACACCCTGTAATTCCGTCATCAATAACTTCGGACATAGCCCCGACATTAGTTGCAAGAATAGGCGTTTCTGTTGAGAACGCTGTCTGAACAACTCCACTTTGTGTAGCATCTTTATATGGACAAACTGCAAATAAAGCCTTTTTCAAAAAACCAGCCAACTCAGGCAACTCAATAAAACGATTTTCCCACACATAATAATCATCTTTATATTTTGTTACATCAAAATACAATTCCCCACCTCCTGCAATAACAAGTTTTAAAGAAGGACATTTCTCATGAACAATTCTCATTGCATCCAACAAATATTCCAATCCTTTATATGGATGAATGTACCCAAAGAACAAAATATAATCACCATCTATAATGGGATATATGGGAGTTATTTTAGATATCACCTCATATTTACCCAATTTTGAACTATAAATGTTCTTAGCAGGAATTCCATACAACCTCGAGAAATCTGATACCTGAGAATTATTAAGTAATAGAAAACGATCAGCCCACTTAAATGTACTAATGCGTTTTTTTTCCTCACTTTTTATATTTGCGATATTCGAATGCGGAAATGGATCATGAACAGTCAAGACTTTAATATGTCCTAAACAAGAATGGAACAAAAACCTTTCAAAAGCATTATTAAAATACCATGTAATATGAACGACATCTGCTCTCTCCTTTTTCATCCGAATTAACGCGTAAATCCAGACTAACCATGTATGTGGAACAAATCGATGATAACCTTGAATAAAGAATAATTTATTCAAGTCTAACACATCATTGAATACTTGCATCTCCTGAACATCTGCAGCCTTGATTATCCTCGTCTTCCAAATTCTTCTCTTAAGGGTAAACAGTACATTCTTTTTAGCACCTAAAGGTAGGGGCATATAATAAGAAACATCAAAGCCTCTTGCTTGTAGAGCACCTATCAATGGGAAGTCACAATCTGCGAACCAGTCATTACTATAGTATAATATCTTCATAGATTTTACAATAAAGACAACAACAAGCCTTTTAGATAAGCTTTAACTTCTATATTATATTTTCTCAAGCAAAAAAACATCTCAATAATATGCTTAAATCGCATAAATTTAATCACATTGCAATCTTCCTTATATTTCCATTCGTTAAGTTTATCTTGACATAATAGTAAAAGAATATTATCTGGTTTATTATAGATAATCTCCTTAAACTTATTATATGCAACAAAATTGGCCTCTATTTTTTTCTTACCATTTTCCGAACTTCTCGAAGATATATTCTGTCCACTCATCCTAAAATGAACTAATGTTTCATTTGTTGACGTAATGCCCCCTGAAAGGGCAAACTTAATTATAGAAACATAATCAGCTTGCCATGCAAATGGAAGATGAGCATATCCGCCTAAGCCTCTAACATGTTGTGTTCTAAGTAAGAATTCGCTTATCGACTGACGTCTATACCCATTAAACACATGTAGCATATAATCTTCCGAAGATTCCCATTGAGGAGAGGATGGATAAAAATCATGAGGCGATCCCGACTCATCAATTACACTACAACGAGAACGAAATACATTACATTTAGGATATTGTTTTGCCAAATTCAACATCTCTTCAACAAATGTTGGCTCATATATATCGTCATCACATAACAAACAAAAGAAATCACCTTTAGCATAAGACAAGCATTTATCCCAGTTATTAGCAGGATCCTTGCCACCCAAATTCACATCATTCTCAAAATACTGAATTTTAGAATTACTGAATGAGTCAATTATTGATAATATCTCTCCTGTCTCAGGCGACATATCGTTTACTACCAATATTTCCGTATTTTCATATGTCTGAGCTAAAGCAGAATTTATTGCCTCTTTAAGATATTTTGTTTTATACGTAGGAATAGCGATAGTAACTAATTCATGCATTTTTTCATCCATTAAAAACAAACTTCAGTACAAATTATAGTTAATATAGATACAAAAGAAACATACCTATTTCAATAAACGGATATGTATCACATATTATGAAAACACATAAAAGACCAATGTTCTAACAAACATATAAATAATACGTGTTTTTAGAAGCATATATTTGGAACAATTTCGTAACCAATAGACAACACGAAAAGGATTCTGTTTAATATCAGACACCAATGTCAGCATTAATTTATTTCTAAAATGAATATCGAAATCCCTTTTCAACATAGCAAACATGATTTTATCAGAATAACCTTCAGGGGTTAATGTTGATATCAAATTACTATACCACTCCTTTTCTGCCAGTGTAGCTTCAGCTTTTATCCTTTCATTTGAGCTCATAGATATCGTATAAGAACTACTTCTATACATAAAACCGACATTTTGAACATTTGCAATCCCTTTTAACATTGAAGCGCGTACAGCAGTAATGTCGTCACTAGCCCATGCTAAAGGAAGTTTTATAAAGCCGCCATTCTCTAAAAGATGTTTTCGAGAAAAAAGGAAATCACCTATATATTGTTTTAGACGTCCATTCCAACGATGCCACCACAAAGAATAGCCAGATTCATATTCTGGTCGTAACTCTTGAATATCCGATATATTAGAGATTTCATCAATTATTACTGTACGAGTATGATAAACATATAGTCCAGGGTATTTGTTTATAATTTCAACATAATCTGCCAAACAAGATGGTGTTAATTTGTCATCATCACCCATACAAATTACATAGTCACCTGATGCATAAGACAAACACTGATTCCAATTATCAACAACATCTAAGGCTCCATAATTTCTATTATTACGATGATAATGAATTCGAGAATCCGAAAACTCATCCACAATAGACTTCAAATTCTCAGGAGAACAGTCATCAACAATAACTAATTCAAAATTATTATATGTCTGATTTAAAACAGACTGAATGGCTTCAGAGAAGAAGGCTGATTTATAAGCAGGTATCAGTATAGAAAAACTTATATCCATTTGACATTCATCTTATTATACAATCATCGTATTCTAACAATGTTTTTCACAAACTTCATCATAAACATACAATCTATTATTTCGTAATGCTGTTCGTGAGAATTTTTCCTGCACCAATTTTCGAGCATTAGCCGCTAAACTCTTTTGCAAATCAACATCTTGAAGTTTTTTAATTCCATCCACAAACTCCTGGGGAGTATCGGCAATCATACAATGTTGGCCATTCGATAGAGGAATACCTTCAGCCCCTACAGTGGTGCTAATAAATGGAACACCGTAAGAACATGCCTCCAGTATTTTCATTCTAATACCACTACCAATAGTAATTGGAACAATCATAATTGTTCCTTTTAAGCACTCCTCCAGATTATCAACGAAGCCTAAAAACTCAACACCCTCGTACTTAGATGATATATTTGAAATATTAGTATTATTCCATTTTCCTATTATACTCAATTTATAACCATTATCTATAGATTTCAGATGTGACCAACAAGTATCGAGGAACCACTTCAATCCGACATAATTAGGCATATGAGAATCTGGGCCCACAAATGTTAATTGTTTACCATCTCCATATTGTGGATAAATTTCTTTAGGACTATCTATAGTTAAGAAAGATGAGTAAACAGGTATTTTAACCCCCTTTTGTAACAGTTTATCTCTGTCAACAGGAGAAACCGTAATAATAGCATCATATAAATTTAAAAGACTTAGCTCAACTAAATCCGCATATGATTTGCACGCTTTCAAATACTCGTCATTCTTATTCACAAACTTCGAATATTCCAATTCTCTACAAACAAATCCAAGCTCATGATGAACAAATATTTTCTTAGCAGATTCTGGCAAAGTCAAAATCTGAGAGATAAACCACGGCATCTCAACTTGTATTATCGAGAAATCGTATTTTTGGCAAATTCCGGCAATATGATTCAACCATCTTCTACTAAGAGGGGATACTGTGGTTTTCCACCTAGAAGCAGCATTATTTGATTCATTATTCACATTATGAAAGTACTTCCTAACAAAATTCATCAGGAAAAATAATATATCTTTCAATAAAATACGAATATTTAACTTTGCTTTTTCATTTTTTAAAGGTAACAAATGGGCATTGGGGACTATCTTTAGAAACCCTTCCTCTGAAATTTGATAGTCTTTGTCATCAAGTATTTCATACGCTATGAAAACATCGAAATCATCCTTAACCGACTCAATACCACTTAAAAGACCTTGATGTCCGCCAGATTTTGGTGGATATGGCAACCATGGAATAATAAACAAAATACTTTCCTTTTTCATTACATTTAATTATTTTGTTTTACATGAAACAAGTATTTTACATCGTCAACTTCTGGAAATCGAAATATAAATGCCAATAAAATATAAAATAGAATGCCCGAAATTGAGCCAACAAATAACTGAAGATATAGAGAAGAGAAGAACATCATACTAATTCGGATTACAAAATACATGCCCAAGCCTAACAATGAAATTGGTATCATTTCTTTTACTTGCATAAATACACTTATATTAGTAACCTTACCTGTAAAATACAATGTCCAAGAGAGAGCTAATAGTGCATGTATTACATATCCCCAGCCAATAGCTTTAAGTCCATGAGGTATTATAAATATTAGGACGAGAACTCCTAACAGCTTTATACCAAGATTCAGTTTTAACATCACATCACTACGTCCTTTAACCTTTAGTATCGTAAAGTTCAACGTTTGAATTGGCCAAAAAATAATTGGAAAACATATTATTTCCAAAAGAGGTACACAATCAACCCATTTATCCGTAATCATAATAACAACCAAAGGATAAGCCAAAGCGGACAATCCTAACATTATGGGGCACAAAACAAACAAATTAAGCCTCAAAAACCTAAGATACGAATATGTCAATTTATTCTCATCATCCTGAATTTTCGATAAAACGGGATAAGATATACTATCTAACATACCATTTATCTGATTAAAAGGCAATTTTGCATAACCAAGCGATCTATTATACAATCCCAAATCTTTTGTATTGTAGTATTTTCCTATGACAACAGGATATATATTATCATATAATGCATCTATAAGGCCAGAAGCCATTATCTTACTGCCAAAACCAAAAAGATAATGAAATGATGAAGAAGACCAATGAAAAGAAGGTTTCCAACTTATCAGCCACCATATCAATAATAAGCTAACACATTGACCTGCAACTCCTTGGAAAACCAACGCCCAAACTCCTAACCCATTATAGGCTAAAACAATCCCAACTAATCCGGTTGTCAAGTTGCTTATAATAGCAATAATTGCAGGGGTTTTATAATTTAAATTTCTATTCAAAAGAACATATTGAACAGATTGCAACGGAGTGAATATGGTCGATAGTGCAGAAACTCTTAAAAGCTCCTTTAGGATTGGAATATTATAAAAATCAGCAATTAATGGAGATGCAAAGAAAAGTAAGACATAAAATAAAACACCAACAATCAAATTAAAAATAAAGGCAGTATCTAAATCTTCATCTGTTATGACAGGTTTTCTTATCAAAGCCGCACTAAAGCCGCTATTAATAAAACATTGGGCAACAGCCAAGAAAACCATGGGAAGGGCAATAATACCATAATCACTTGGGGACAGAAGACGAGCAAGAATAATGCTAAAAAAGAAAGATATCCCTTGATTAGAAAACTTTGAAATTGAATCCCAATAAATTGCTAAACGTGTTTTGGATTTAATTGAGGTATTATCATTTTGATTATTTGTCATCTCAATACTTATATATAAAATGGTTATCTTAATCCCTAAGAACTGGAAATTTGTGACTCTCCCTTCAGGTTCAGTTTTATGATTACATTTTCTACCGTTCCATATAATTTACCAACCATTAATGGATGAAGAACTGGGGATATTCTGTCATTTTAACAAAAAAGGCCCAATCGGCTGCGACACAATAATTATTTCAATATTTAACTGTGACACCATGCATCCTTATCGCTCAGAATAAAGAATTAAGTGTTATAAATTATAATTCAAAAGGACTATCAAAATCCTTAAGAAAGGGGTGTTTAGTATCCTTATCGCTCAAGATTGTTTCTTGTGTTAGGATACGCCAATCAATACCTAGCGAATCATCGAGAATATTAATACCACCATCAGCCTCTGGATGATAGAATTCGTCGCACTTATATTGAAAAACAGCTGTCTCGCTTAACACAGCAAAGCCGTGAGCAAATCCTTTAGGAATAAAGAACTGGCGATGATTATCCTCGGTAAGTTCTACGGCTACGTGTTGACCATAAGTCGGAGAGCCTTTGCGAATATCAACGGCCACATCCAAGACTGCACCTTTGACACAACGCACCAGTTTGCTTTGAGTAAAGGGAGGGCGCTGGAAATGCAAGCCTCGCATTACGCCATAGCTTGACTTGGATTCGTTGTCCTGAACGAAATTAATAGGGCCGATTTTTTCTTCGAACTCTCGTTGAGAGAAGGATTCGAAGAAATAGCCGCGGCTATCTTCGAAAATGCGGGGTTCAATAATGAACACACCATCGATTGATGTTTTTATAACTTCCATAATCTATATTATTTGCGCCGACGAGCGTGTATTTTTTACACAAGCACAAAGAAAAATCTCCGGACTGACAAATGCAAAGCGCTATAGGTCAGTACGTTACAAAAAAATTTGCTTTTATTAACTATGCGGTACTTGGGAGTTTAAGAAATCGATTTCCCTTTTCCGCCTGCAAAGATAAGTGAATTACTTGATATAACCAAATAAAAAAGACGGAAAATGACGTTTTATTCCTTAATTATTCGTCACTTCCGTCTTTTATTATTCATTAGTCCATTATGACAAGCCTAACAGCGGTTTTAATTGCTTCTCTTTATACAAAATCCACATAGTAGTGAAGAGAGTAGCCAAGAATATACACACAAAAACGATTTGACCTTTCTTAGGACCAGCAGGAGCCAAAGGCACAGTGGCGCGCTGAAGGGTTGTAAAGGCGGGGGTAGCCTCCTGTACTTTGGCCTTATATGCCAACACCTGAGCACTCAACGTATTGTAGTTATTATACTGTAACTGCAAATCGTTTTCCAAATCAGTTTGCTTCTGACGAATGCTTTCTAAAACAATATCCTGGTTGGCATCGACAAACTCAACATACTTCTGGCGAGCGTGTTCGTAGTCCTTCTTTGATTGGCGCAATAACATCTCTGCATATTCCAAATCATGCCGAGATTTTTTTGTGCGATAATCTGTGAGAAAGTCCTGCAAACGGGTCTTAACAGAATCTGCCAATAAAGCCACGATATAAGGATCCTGAGCTATAACGTTAATTGAGATCAACCCTGTTTTTTTATTAATGACACAAACAATATTTTTATTAATCATGCCAGCAATTCGCATTTGCTCGCCAGTCAACTCAAAGTTGTTCACCAACGTATCCTTCTTCTTTTCGGGTGCCATCAGACCAAAGAAGTCCTCCCACCATGGCTCTTTCCACTCATTCTTGAGATAATCGTAATAAGTCATAGTAGTTTTATCTTTCTTAGCATGAACTTTGATTGGAAAAAGAGATGTTTTGAAGTCGGTACTCTTCATCAAGTCAGGGTAAAGCGATGGCGTAATAGCATCTCCGCCTTGACTTCCACTACCTATACTCACTCCAAAAGAACTTGCCAACGAAGCTAATTGTCCCATTTCACTTCCTCCGCCTGCTTCTGGAGCTAGTATCACTTCGCACTTATAATACGGAGGAATAGATTTTGCTATAACAAGAGCCACAAACAAAGCTACAGGCAAAACTACACAGTACAGTTTGCGATTCCTTTTTATTGCCTGCCAGATAGCTCCAAAATTGACTGATTGAAATTTACGGTTCTGCGATTGTATCTGATTCTGCTCCATATAACGTTAGAATGTCTTTATCAGGTTTGTAACTGTGGCCAGCATGGTAACCATGGTGGCGAGAGATGTGCCAAGGTTAGCAATCATGCTAATCTTATCGTTAGCAGAACGGGTTTTGCTAGGTACGAAGATTTCGCAGCCTGGCTCAATCTTAGCCCCACTGGCCTTCTTAACAGCACCATTCTGATAGAGAATAAAGGCGCGCGACTTTTTTGCACTCATACCAAAACCACCTGCCTGGTTCTTAACGTACCACTTATAACTTTTTCCCGCACTGTAGCTGGCGGTATTGGGATACATCACATTACCATCAATCTTAACGGTACCACTGAACTCTGGTACAATGATGCGGTCGCCCTCGCGGAGTACCACATCATCATCAGAACCAGGGTTAGCCAAAGCCTTATCGAGCTCAATAGCTACATAGTAAACACTATCCTGATCGACCTTATTAGCATCGAAACCGGCGCCAGACTGTACCTTAGCCAACTGGAGGATACGATTGAGGCGGAACTTCTCGTCGTCGTTCATAGGACGCTCGATGCGGGCACCACGGATATAAGCCTCCTTGGTAACACCACCAGCAGCCTTAACAACCTCACTCAAGCGCTGATTTTTATGCGCCAAAGGATAGGTACCTGCAAAGAGCACCTCGCCCTCGACAGTTACATTGCGCTGAGGCATATAGCCAGGACTTTTACGGACATACACCTCATCGTAAGGCTGCAGCACAAAATCCTTAGAGCCATCTACAACCAGACCATCTTTCAGGGTGAAAGAGAAAGTCTGAGCCACCTCGCGAGAATCCTCGGTAGCCTTAGGATCAATCATACGACGTGATACATCGACTTTCACAGTAGAAGCGGCATCGGTGAGACCGCCTGCCTGGATAATGAGATCTTCGATTGACTCATCATCGGCATACTCGTAAGTAGCTGGAAACATCACCTCGCCAAAAATAGTAACGGTGCGCTCGTTGGTCTTTTCCTGCTTAGAAGCGATGGTGAGCACATCCTCGTTCTCCAATGGTACATCGGCTACAGTACCGTTGAGAATGCCCTGGATATCAAGCGAGATAACACGGCGTGTGCGATCCTCCTTCATGCGATGCAGCACACCGCGACCAGCAAAAGCATCCTCGGTGAGGCCATCAGCCTGCTCAATCAAGCTCTTAACAGTTGTGATATTGCCACCGAGGCTATACTGGCCGGGACGGAACACTGCACCAGCAATCTCGACCATATTCTCGTAACGGCGGAGATTACCACTAACGGTAACAGAGTCGCCATCCTGCAAACGGAAGCTACTCATATCAAACTCGTTAACATTATAAACCGAATATTGTTCGCCAGCAGTACGGTTTACACGGACAGCCTTTTTATAAGCATCGCCAGTAAAACCACCTGCATACTTGAGCAGGGTAGCAATGCTCTCTATCTTCTTCATCTCATAAGCCATGGGGCGCTTGACATTACCAGCCACATCGACGATGTTCTGATAAGGGCCGACCATGATGACATCATTCTCGGCCAAACGGATATTGCCTGAGAGCTTTCCATTGAGGATATAATCGTAGATATCGACCGAAGCAATCTGACGACCACCACGGAACA
>JAEEGJ010011157.1_pt1 | contig 22944 bp, 25 predicted proteins | sample 8958761 | NCBI WGS metagenome assembly JAEEGJ01 (sample SAMN16246546, study PRJNA631951) | gut metagenome | biome: gut microbiome; feature: rumen; material: RS-attached | host: Bos | place: Iran: Karaj | collected 2018-10 | reverse complement strand
ACAAGCTCGGCTTTTTTAACGACGTCCGGATACCATTTTGCGAAATCCTCCTCCATCGAGGTGATCGCATCTACCATTTTTTTGTTGTTGTCTGCCATAGTATTCTCCGTATCTAAATACTAAAACGGGAACAAACTCAACGCCTGCCCCGTTTTGGTTATGTTTTTTGATGCGCTCAGTTGTTTCTGAACATATTGAAAATGTCGATCACGTCGTCGTCGAGGCTCGTCTCCTCCTGCTTGGCGGGAGCCGCGGGCGCTTCCGCCGGAGCGGCGGCCGCTTTTGCGGGCGCGGTGGCCTTTACGTTTGCGTCGGTGCCGAAGCCGGTGGCGATCACGGTGACGACCATCTCGTCGTCCAGATTCTCGTCGGTGGAAACGCCGAAGATGATGTTGGCGTCCATATCGGCGGCGTTCTTTACGATGGTGGCGGCGGTATCTACGTCGTCGAGGCTGATATCGTCGGAACCGGCGATCAGGATGATAACGCCCTTGGCGCCCTGAATGGTGGTTTCAAGCAGCGGGCTGGAGATCGCGGCGTTGGCTGCGTTCTCGGCTTTGTCCTTGCCCTGCGCTCTGCCCACGCCCATGTGCGCGTGGCCGGCGTCCTTCATTACGGAGGTGACGTCCGCGAAATCGAGGTTGATGATGCCGGGAATCTTGATGAGCTCGGCAATGCTCTTTACGCCCTGACGGAGCACGTCGTCCGCAACGGAGAACGCGTTCTTGAGGGTGATCTTCTGATCGGAAACGAGCTTGAGGCGCTCGTTGGGGATCACGATGAGGCTGTCTACGTGCTGGGCAAGCTCGGCAATACCGGCTTCCGCCTGCTGCATTCTGCGGCGGCCTTCGAAATCGAAGGGCTTGGTAACGATGCCCACGGTAAGGATGCCCTTATCTTTGGCAAGCTGCGCAAGAATGGGAGCCGCGCCGGTGCCGGTGCCGCCGCCCATACCGGCGGTGATGAATACGAGGTCGGCGCCCTTCATGAGAGCGGCGATCTCATCCACGCTCTCCTCAGCGGCGGACTGACCCTTTTCGGGCTTTGCGCCTGCGCCGAGACCCTTGGTGACCTTTTCGCCGATCTGGAGCTTAACGTCCGCCTTGGAATTGTTGAGGGCCTGCGTATCGGTGTTGATGGAAATAAACTCAACGTTTTCAAGTCCCGCGTCGACCATGCGGTTCACGGCGTTTCCGCCGGCGCCGCCTACGCCGATGACCTTGAGCTGAGCGAGATTGCCGGATTCGTTATCCAGTTCAAAATCGAATGCCATAGTACTGAATTTCCTTTCGTGGGGATTTATGTGATGATCTTGTGATCGTGTAAACCTTATCAGGTGCGCCAGTCGAACGTACGCCTCAGATACCTTTCGGTCTTTCTGATGGCGCTGGAGCGGCCCATGCGGAACAGCGCGAAATCCGCAAGCCCGAATGCCGCCGCGAAGCTTACCGAGCTGTTCCTGCTGACGGTGGGCATCGACACGGCGACGTTCCTTTCGATGCGCGCTTCAAGGAATTCCTTTGCGCCGCGCATCAGCCCGAAGCCGCTGCCGACGAGCCAGACCGGCACGTCCCTTTCCGCCATGGAATCGAGCTTTTCTGCAAGCAGCTCGCAAAGCTCTTCCGCGCGGGACTCGATAATGAGCTGAATGAACGAATGCTCGATATCGAAAACGCCCTCGCCGGGGATCCTTACCCTCTCGCAGCTCTCGCCGTAATCGAGGGAGAACACGTAGCGGCGCTTGATATCCTCCGCCACGCCCTCGGGCAGCCGGAGACCGTAGCACAGGTCGGAGGTGAAATGCCTGCCGCCGATCGGCACGGCGCCGGAGGCGATTATCGCGTTGCCCTCGATCAAAGTGGCTTCCGTATAGGAGCCGCCGCAGTCGACGAGCAGCACGGAGCTTGCCCTGTTCTGCTCGGGCACCGTGAAGCACGCTGCCGCGAGCGCGGATGAAACGAACGAATCGGCGGTGACGCCCATGCGGGAAAGCATGGAGCTCACCATGTTCTTGAACCTGTCGTCCACAAAGCAGTGGGACACGTTTGCGGAGAGCACCCCGCAGGGCAGCCCGAGGGGCGAGCCCTTGATGGGAGTTTTATCCGCAACGTAGGATACGGGAGTGGAATGGATGAGGGAATATCCCTCCGGAACGGAATCGAAGGAATCGTCGATCAGCCGGTCGATATCCGCCTGAGTGACTCTCCCGCCGCGGGAGGTGATCTCAGCAGCGCCGCCCCTTTTCAGAACGGACATAAACGGGGAGGGGACCCCCACCGTAAGCTCTTTTACCGTTACCTTTGCCGCCCTCTCCGCGGCGCGGACCGCGCCGGATACGGACTCGGCAAGTTCTCTTCTGTTCGGCAGCTCGCCAAGCTTGTAACCCGAATACTCGCGAATGCCCGTGCCGTGGACGATGATAGCCCCGTCCGGCTCCGAGCTCACGATCATACAGATCACCTTGCTGCTGCCTATATCAAGGATGGCACAATGACGCATTTTATGCACTCCCGTAAGGCTGTTTATAGGTTGACGCCCTCAAAGGGCATTCAAAACATATAGTTGCTTATATGCTGGTTAATTATAACACAGCCACAATATGTAGTGCAACCCCCTAACATACATATATTTGGTTGTTTTTTTAATAAACGGTGAATTTTTGCGTTTGAAAGGCGCCTTGCGAAAGAAATAAAAAAAGAACGCACGGAACAAATCCGGAGCGTTTTCCCTGCTTTCGGACGTTTTCTGTTCGGTTTTTTTCCTTTGGGGAGCTGCCCAATGCTGCGTCTACACGGGGCAGCTCCCAAGGGCTTATAATGCGGCCCGTCCGGTTTTCTCGCGGGCGTTATTAACTCATTCGTTCCCGGAGGGCGTTTCGCTCGGCTCCGGAGTTTCGGCGGGCTCCGGCGTTTCGGTCGGCGCTGCCGTGGGGTAGGACAGGTCGGTCGTGCCGGAGGTGTTGACGTACACTATCGCGGAGGAAGCCTTTGCGGGGTCCACCTTCGCGAGCGCCTTGAACATGCGCTGTATCTTCGAGGGGATATCGATCGAGTCGCCGAGGTACACGGTAACTCCGTCAGTGGTGACGAGCTTTACGTTCGAGGCGTTGGAGATATCTATCTCGCGTATCTTGTAGCTGTTCTCGCCGAGCGCCGTGATCATCTCCATCACGGTGTAGGGGCGAAGCTTCGATTTGTCCATGTCTATGCGCGTGCCCACGGAGAAGCCCATCGAGGACAGCCCGTAGATCGGGATCAGTCCGTCGAGGCTTTCGCGCTTGCCGACGGAGAGCACGTAGCCCGTATCGTCGATCACGCAGTAATTGCCGCCCGTCATGGCGACCGCGCCGTACTCGCGGCGCTCCTTCACGTTTATCTCGAGCCCGGAGGGGAATACCCGCCTTATGCCCGTGCAGATGAGGAAGGGATCCTCCTCGATGCGCTTTTTGGCTTCGTCCAGGTCATAAAGCAGGGTGTTCCTGCCCGTGTAAAGCCCGGAGCGGTTTATGATCGTCTCCGCGGTATAGCGGCTGTTCCCGGCGACGGTTATGCTTTTCACCTTCGTAAGGAAGTACCCGCCGACTATCAGCCCGGCGATCAGAAGCACCGCGGCGATCGCGGCAAGGTGCAGCTTCTGCTTCGCGGAGAGCTGCGGCTTAAAGCGCGCCGGCTTCTTCTTTGCGGGCGCCTTCTTTACGGGCTTCCTCGCGGAGTCGGCTTTGGCATAGCTCCTTACCGGAGCGGCGCTTTCGGGCTGCGCCTTTTTAACGGGGGCGGCTTCGCTCTTTGCGGCGGTATGCACTATGGGCGATCTCCCGCCGGAGCGGTCCTCGCGGGCAGAATAAACCTGCGCGCGCTTATTCGCGGGCGCTTTGGGCTTCGTCCCCTTCTTGGGACGGTCAGCCGCCGGTTTTGTTTTCCGCTCGATCGGCATTTTCGGTCTCGACCTCTGTGTATCTTGAAATATTCAGCAGTATCCCCATCGCGGCAAGGAAGACCATCAAAGACGTGCCTCCGTAGCTTACGAATGGGAGCGTCTGTCCTGTTGAGGGGATGGCGCTCGTAACGACGCCGACGTTGATCAGCACCTGTATCGCGAGCACCGATATCACGCCGCCGGCAAGCAGTCTGCCGAAGCGGTCGCGGCAGCGCAGCGCTATCGTAATGCCGCGCCAAACGAGGAAAGCATAGCCCGATATCAGCGCGAGGCAGCCGACGAAGCCGAGCTCCTCGCCGATTATCGCGAGTATGTAGTCGTTCTCCCTTTCGGGGAGGAAGTTGAGCTTCTGACGGGAGAAGTTGAGCCCCTGCCCGAACAGACCGCCGTTGCCGAGCGCAATGCGCGACTGTATCGCCTGATAGCTGCTGCCGGTGGGATCCGCCTCCGGGTTCCACCAGGCGCTTATCCTGTTCGATCGGTAGCTCTTCAGATAAAGCACCAGTATTCCGAGTATCACTCCCACTACGACGAGCAGGAACCTGTGGCTCATGCGGACGCCGCCCAGGTACAGCATGACGTACGTGACCGCGGCGAGTATGATGACCATCGAGAAATTCGGCTGGAGCACTATGAGCCCCGCTATGGGAGCGAGTATCAGAAGGCAGGGTATGACGCCCTGTATAAAGCTCTGCATTACGAGCTTCTTGGAGCATATCGCCGCCGAGAGCGCGATCACGAGCGCGAATTTGGCTATCTCGGAGGGCTGGAACTGGAAGCCTGCGATGTTGATCCAGCGCCTTGCTTCGTTTATCTTTACGCCTATCCCGGGGATGAGCGTAAGTATCAGCACGACGCACACGCCTATATAGCCGGGCAGCGCCAGCTTGCGGTAATACCTGTAATCGATAAAGGAGAGCACGAGCAGCGCCGCGAGCCCGACCGCGAAGAATACGAGCTGGCGCTTTAAGAAATACGTGCCGTCGCCGTATTTCGTCTGGGCGTAATAATAGCTCGCCGAAAAGAGCATCACCAGCCCGAAGGCGGAGATGAGCATGAGCACGATGAAGAACGGGAAGTCAAAATGATGGCGTTTGACTTCGCGCTTCTCGGTCTTCTTTTCGGTCACGGCGGTTTCCATGCCTTAAAAGCTCCTTTCCGGCGTCTGCCGGGAGATCAGAGTGAATTAACTATGTCCTTGAATATCCTTCCGCGCTCCTCGTAATCGGTGAACATGCCCCAGCTTGCACAGGCGGGGGAGAGAAGCACCGCGTCGCCCTCGTGAGCAAGACCCTTGGCGGTGAGTATCATCTCGCGGAAATCGTCGCCCACGGCGACTATCTCGGTGAAGCCCTCCTCGACGGCGGCCTTCATGATCGCTTCGGTATTGGAGCCGTTCACTACGGCGGCGCGCACGCGTCCCTTTGCGGCGCGGAACACCGGGCGGTAATCGGACTGCTTGTCGTAATTACCCGCGCCGAGCAGCAGCACGGCGGGCTGGCGCATCGCTTCGATCGCCTTTATGGTGGATTCGGGGTTGGTCCCCTTCGAGTCGTTATAATAGGTAACTCCGTCGAGCACCCTTGTGAACTCAATGCGGTGCTCCACGCCGGAGAAGGTCTTGAGCGTCTCGCGGAGCGCGTTTATGTTCACGCCCATGCCGAGCGAGAGGCAGACCGCGCAGAGCGCGTTCTCAAGGTTATGCGCGCCGATTATGCCGAGCTCGTTCGCCTTTATAACGGGGACCTCGATGCAGCCCCTCCGGTAGATTATCATGCCGTCCCTTACGAAGGCGCCGTTCGCCACCTCGTGCAGGCGGGAGAAGAGCAGCACCCTCGCCCTTGTTTTGACGGTCATCACGATGGGATCGTCGGCGTTGAGCACGGCGATATCGTCCTCCGTCTGGTTTTCAAACATACGCTTCTTGGCGGCGATGTATGCTTCCATCGAGCCGAAGCGGTTGATGTGATCCTCCGTGATATTGAGGAGCCCCGCCGCGTTCGCGCGGAAATCGACTATGCTTTCAAGCTGCAGCGAAGCCGTCTCCGCAACAACGGTATCCCCGGAACGCGTCTCCAGCGCGTGCTCCGTGATGGGGATACCGATATTGCCGAGAACGAATGTTTTTGAACCGTCTGCCCTCATCCTGCAGTCGGCTTTGAATATCTCGCCTGTGAGCGCGGTCGTGGTGGTCTTTCCGTTTGTGCCGCCGATGCACACGAAGCGCGTGCCGCGGTCGCAGTAACGCCAGCCGAGCTCGATCTCGCCTATCACCTCTATGCCCTGCGCGATCGCCTGCTTGACGAACGGACGGAATATCGGTATGACGGGGGAGAGCACCATAAGATCCACTCCTTCAAGAAGCGCCTCGGGAGCTACGCCGAGCCTGTTTTCGTACTCGACGCCGCAAAGCGCCTCCTCAAGCCCGGGGATCTCGGATTTAAGATCGTTGATTATCACGCGGTAGCCCGCTTGGTAAAGCAGCTTTGCGGAGGAAATGCCGCTCTTCGCCATGCCGACGATAAGAGCCGTTTTCTTCTTTTCGTTTGCTTCGCAGACCATGTTATCACCTCTCGCAAAAATTTATGAAACGCCTGTATCCGGCTTTTTTCCTATAAAAAGCGGCCGTCCGGCGGGAGCGGGAGCTTGCAAAAGCTGACTCTCCTTTTGCAAGCGCCCTTAAAAGCCTTGCAAGCTTCGATCCCATACCTCAGGGAAACGTACCAAGTGCCAACGCGAAACACGTCTCCGACGGGGTTTAAGACCGAACGGCCGAAAGTTAACTGATTCAGATAAACAGCATGAGCGCGGCGAGGCAGGCAAGCGCCGTCACGATCATGTATCCGGTGACGACCTTCGTCTCCGGATGCCCCTTCAGCTCGAAATGATGGTGAAGGGGAGCCATCTTGAATATCCTCTTGCCGTGGCGGAGCTTGAACGAGCCCACCTGCAAAACCACGCTGACGGCGGAAGCCACTATGCAGCAACCCATCAGCAGGAAGAGGAAGAGGTGCCTTGAATAGAGCACCATCGCGCACATGGCGCCGCCCAGCGCCATGGAGCCGGTATCGCCCATGAACACCTTGGCGGGGTAGCTGTTCTTCGACAGGAACCCGAGGCAGCCGCCCGCCACCGCGAGCGAGAACACCGCCATGCACTCCATGCCCGCCGCGTCCGCTTCAAAAGCCGCCTTGTGACCGAAGCCCTCCGCAAACGCGCCGGAGAGGAATATGAACACGACCGCCATGGCGAGCGAGTAAATGAGCGTCACGCCGGAGGCAAGTCCGTCGAGCCCGTCGGTAAGATTGGTGGAGTTGACTATCGCGATGACCGTGAACATGACGAGGGGGATGTAGCCCCAGCCAATGTCGATCTTCGCGTTGAAGCTTGCGAAGTATATCTCGGAGCCGATGTATTTGTAAGCGAACACGGCGACCGCCGCCGCGAGGAGCACCTGCCCGATTATCTTCTGATACGCCCTTAAGCCGAGGTTGCGCTTCTTCTTTGCCTTAATGAAATCGTCGAGGAAGCCGATGAGACCGAAGCCGACCATCATTATAACGGCGGGTACGGAATACCACAGCGCGATGTTGTAGCGGGAGAACGCGAGCGTCGCGGCGATTATCGCGAGTATGAACATGAGCCCGCCCATCGAGGGAGTGCCCTCCTTGGCGGAGTGGGCGTGGGGACCCTCCTCGCGCTCCACCTGACCGTATTTCAAGCGGCGCAGCATGGGTATGAAGAACGGAGCGATAAGCATCACTATCGCAGCCGAAACTATGAACGCCAATATTTCACGAACGGGTCCTGTCATCTTTCGTTACCTCCGTAAAGCCGCGCTCGGGGCTTTATTGCTTAGAGCGCATCTCGTCGAGCAGTTCAGCTACGACTACCTTCTCGTCAAAGGGATATTTGACTCCCTTTATCTCCTGATATGTTTCGTGTCCCTTGCCCGCAAGCACGACCACGTCGTTGGGCTTCGCGTGGGTGAGGGCGTATTTTATCGCCTCGCGCCGGTTCTGAATGACCACGTATTCCACGGCGGTCTTGTTCACGCCGTCGAGCACGTTGCCGATTATGGACATGGGATCCTCCGTGCGGGGGTTATCCGACGTGACAACGCAGAAATCGGAATACCTGCCCGCCGCTTCGCCCATTATGGGGCGCTTTGCGTGGTCGCGGTCGCCGCCGCAGCCGAATACGGAAATGACGCGTCCCTTTGCGAATTCACGCACGGAGGTGAGCAGATTGATGAGCCCGTCGGGAGTGTGCGCGAAATCAAGTATGACGGAGAAGGGGAACCCCTCCGTGGGCAGCGCCTCCATGCGCCCGGTGACGCCCGAAACGTCCTTCAGCCCCTCCGCGATCTTATCCATCGGGAAGCCGAGCTTTAACGATATGCCCGCCGCCAGCATGGCGTTGAACACGTTGAAGAGGCCGGGGATGGGCACCGAGATATGCGCCGAGCCCTCCGGTGTGGTCATGTCGAATTCGACGTCCCGCACGCAGATCTCTATATTGTTCGCGTAGATATCCGCGGGCTCCCTCACGGCGTAGGTCATGCGGGGGATGTCGAGCCCCTTCAGGAGCTTCTCGCTCCAGGGATCGTCGGCGTTCACCACCGCGAAGGCGCTTCTTTCAAAGAGCTTGCGCTTCGCCGCAAGATAGTTCTCGAAGGTCTTGTGATAGTCAAGATGGTCCTGGGTGAGATTCGTAAAGCCGCCCACCTCGAATTCGAGCCCGTAAACGCGCTCCTGATCGAGGGAGTGCGAGCTGACCTCCATAACGACGAGATCGACGTGCTCGTCCGCCATCATGCGGAGTATCTCCTGCAGCTCGGTGGATTCGGGGGTGGTGCGCTGGGTGGAGATCACTCTGTCGCCGATTATATTGCGTATCGTGCCGATAAGACCGACCTTAAGTCCGCATTTCTCGGCGATGGATTTTATCATGTAGGTGGTGGTCGTCTTGCCGTTAGTGCCGGTGACGCCTATGATCTTCAGCTCCTTCGCGGGGTAGCCGTAGAGCTTCATCGCAAGCTCCGCCATGGCGCGCCTCGAGTTGGGGGCGACGATCTGCGGCACGCCGAGGGGCAGCTCGTGATCGACTATCAGCGCAGCGGCGCCGTTTTTGACCGCGCCCTCCGCATAATCGTGACCGTCCTTGAACGTGCCGACCACGCAGCCGAACAATGCGCCTTCCTTAACGCGGCGCGAATCGTACTCGATCCTCTTTATGTCGATGTCCTCCGCGCCGGGGTTGACGAGGCGGAAGCCGGTGTCTTTTACAAGCTCTGAAAGAAGCATGGATCAAACCTCCCTTAATTATCGTCGGGGATATAGAAACTGAAATTTACCTTTATGGTACTGCCTTTTTCAACGACAATACCGGGATTTACGGATTGTATGTACACCCAGCCCGCGGGATCCTCGTCGTCGGAGGTCATCACGAGCCCGAGAGCCTTCAGCGCGTCGTACGCCTGCAGCGGGGTGTAGCCTTTAAGATCGGGCACGGTAACGTACTCCTTGCCGTACTCGGAATCGTCGCCGCCGTTCTCGCCGGTGTAAAGGAGCACCTGGAAGCCCTTCGGCACCCTTTCGCCGGCGGCGGGGACCTGCGAGATGATCACGCCGTCGCTCTGGGAGACGGCGTAAAGACCGAGCTCCTCAAGCTTTCCGGCGGCTTCCTCTGCGGTAAGCCCGGAAAGATCCGGCACTTCGACCGTGTCGGAGGCCTCGGTCGGACGGACGTTCATATAGTGGAGCACGTCCTCGAGCACTTCCCTTACGAAGGGCGCCGCGACGGTGCTGCCGAAGATCTGATCGACGTTCGGCTCGTCGACCGCGATAAGGCAGACGAACCTGGGGTTGTCGGCGGGCGCGAAGCCGATGAACGAGCAGATGTACTTGCCCTGATCCACGCGTCCGTATGCGTCGTATTTCTGGGCTGTGCCGGTCTTTCCGCCGACCTTGTAGCCCTCTATGCGGCAGTTTCTGCCCGTGCCGTTATCGACGACGCTCTGGAGTATCTTTCTTACCACCGCGCTGGTCTCTTCCGAGATGACGCGGCGCACGGGCGCGGTCTCCGCCTTGAAGATCGTGTTGCCGTCCGCATCGAGCATCGTATCGACTATATGGGGCTGATAGAGCTCGCCGCCGTTGACCGCGGCGGATACCGCCGCCGCAAGCTGTATCGGCGTCACCGCGATGCTCTGACCGAAGCCGATCCTCGCCAGATCGTTATCGGTGACGTATTTCTGATGGGTGACTATGCCGCTCGCCTCGCCAATGAGCCCGCTTCCCGTGCTCTTGCCGAGACCGAACGCGTAGATGTAATCGTAGAAGGTCTCCTTGCCCATATTGAGCGCCAGCCTTAAGAATGCGCAGTTGCAGCTGTTCTCCGCCGCCTGGGTAAGGTCCTGATCGCCGTGTCCCGCGTGCTTCCAGCAGTGGATGGTCTCGCCGTTCACTATGCTGCCGCCGCTGCAGGAAAAGCGGCTGCCCGTGCTCGCCGCGCCGGAATCGAGCGCCGCCGCGAGCGTGATTATCTTAAACGTGGAGCCGGGCTCGTAAACGTCGGTCACGATCCTGTCGCGCGAAAGCTCCGCAAGCTTTTCGAGATCGCTGCGGGGCGGATCGTTGGGGTCGTAATCGGGCATGGAGGAGACGGCGAGTATCGCGCCGTTCGTGCAGTCCATAACGATGCCCATCGCGCGCTTCGCGTTGTTGACCTCGAGCGCTTCCCTGAGCCTGTTCTCGAGATAGCTCTCTATGATGCTGTCGCAGGTCAGCCGGACCTGAAGCCCGTTCACCGGCTCGATGTATTCGGTCTGCCCGTAGGCAAGGAGATTGCCCGAGCTGTCGGTCTCGGCGATGCGCTTGCCGTCCTTGCCGGCAAGGTATTCGTTAAGGCTCAGCTCAAGCCCCGCCTGCCCCACGTTGTCGACATTGGTAAACCCGAGCACCTGCGAAAACAGGCTGCCCATGGGGTAGTAGCGCTTGCTGTCCGCCGCAGTGCCCACGCCGCTGCCGAGCTTCAGCGAATTCACGGCGTCGCGCGTGGCGGAATCGATCTGCCGCTTCAGCACTATCTCCTGATACTGGGTGGAGGAGCAGCGCTTGAGCACCGTTTCGTAGTCGAGATTCAAAAGCTTCGAGAGCTCCGCCGCGGTCCTCTCGCGGTCGCCCGCGGGGATGTTCTTGGGCCATACGACCACCTTGTAGACGTTGCCGTTCGTGGCGAGCACCTTGCCGGAGCGGTCGAGTATCTCGCCGCGGTCGGCGGCGATAAGGGTCGTCCTCGTCCATTGGCTCAGCGCGGATCGTTGGAGCTTCGGGCCCATTATCACCTGTATAACAAACAAAAATCCTGTCAGCAACAGGAATAAAACGGCATAAGCAACAAGCGTATGCATGAGGCGGGCTTTCAAAGGTCTGGCGGGTTTTGTGTTCGGAGCCACCAGCTTGAAGTGACGCTTCTTTCTACGCTTTTCTGCCAACTTATTAAAACCTCCCTTTAAGGGATCAATTTCCTGCGTTTCCCGTCCCGGGGTAGCTCATGCCCGCGTCCCTTGCCGCCTCGTGCGCGGAGGCAAGGTCGAGCGAGAAGAGCAGATCCACGTTTGCCTTCTCAACGTTCTTTTCCATCTCGGAGACCTGCTTCGAGAGCTTGTTGAGCTCCTTCTGCGAGGCGGAGATGTTGTTGAATCCGGAAAGTGTGAAGATGAGCGCGAACGCCATGGCGAGTATGCACACGACCGCCGCCGTCTTGGGCAGCACCTTGTATTCGCGCATAGTGTCGAGGAGCGTATGCCTCTTCTTCGCGGGAGCAAGAGGAACGAGCTTGGGACGGCGGGGAGCCGCAGCGGGAGCGGGCTCCGCGACGCGGGTATAGGGCAGCGCCTCGCTGTCAAGGGCGAGGCTGCCGCGGCTGGGCGCATAGACCCTGATCGCGTCGAGGCTCTTCTTCTTGTTCGACTCAGGCATACTCATCTTATTCATCCTCACATATCGTTATGCGTGCGGCGTATCGCACGCAGCTTTGCGCTTCTTGAACGAGGGTTTCTTTCAAGCTCCTCCCCGGAAGCCGTAATGGGCTTTGCCGTAAGTATCTCGGCGATCGGCTTTTTGCCGCAGATACATATCGGAGCGGATGGGGGACAGGTGCAGGGGTTTTTAAGCTCCCGGAACACGTTTTTCACTATCCTGTCCTCAAGGGAGTGGAACGTTATCACGCACAGCACTCCGTCCGGCTCGAGCAGGCCCGCGGCGTTTTTTATCGCTTCGCCGAGTCCCTCGAGCTCGCCGTTCACCTCTATGCGCAGCGCCTGAAAGGTGCGCCTCGCGGGGTGGGGTCCTTCCCGCCTTGCCGCCGCGGGAATGGCGTTTTTTATGATCGCCGCAAGCTCCGAAGTGGTCTCGATCGGCGCCTTCTCGCGCGCCGCGGCGATAAAGTTCGCAATGCGGGAGGCGAAGCGTTCCTCACCGTAATCCCGGATCACCTCGTAAAGCCTCTTCACGGGGTAGGTGTTGACCACCTCGTAAGCGGAGAGCGGAGCCGTTTTATCCATCCTCATGTCGAGGGGCGCCTCTGTGTTGTAGGAGAAGCCGCGGCTGCCGTCGTCCAGCTGATGGGAGCTGACGCCCAGATCGAGAAGTATCCCGTCGACCCCCGTGAGCCCGTACTCCCCAAGGGGGATGAGCTCCTTCATATCAAAGAAATTGCCGTGTACGGCATGAAAGTTACTGAATCGTGAGAGCCTTGCCCCCGCCGCGGCGAGCGCCTCCGGATCGCGGTCGATCCCGAAATGCACCGAAGTCTCGGGCAAAAGCTCAAGTATCCCCTCGCTGTGACCGCCCCCGCCGAGCGTGCCGTCGATCGTCGCGCGGCAGCGTGCGGGCTCCATAAGCTCCAGCACCTCGCGGAGCATTATCGGAGTGTGGTAGCTCGAATCGGTCATTTTATGCCCTTGACCTCGTCGGCGTTCTTCTTGAGGGCCTCCTGATACTGCCACTCGTCGAACTCGGCGTTGCTGCGCTCGAGCGCCTCGGGCGCCCAGATCTCGAACACGGAGTAGGAGGAGCGGATGTTTGCGGTAAGCACGGCGCTCGTTTCTATGCCGGCGTACTGCAGGCTGGAGGAGACTATCGAGATGCGGCGCTTCTTCTGATCGATCTTGCAGTCGCAGGCGTACTGCAGAAGCTTCCTCGAAAGATCGTGACTGCGCGGATCGGAAGCGGGATTGTGAGCGAAATCGCTGATATAGCTCTGATAGGCCTCCATGGGCAGTGCGGTGAGGAAATGTTCGCCGGAGGGAGAAAGATCGCGGATAACAACGACGCGCTCTCCGAGAGCTTCGGCCCAATCGGAAGGAACAATGAGCCTGCCCTGCGCATCGACCGTAACGTTAAAACTGCCGACGATCATGTTTTTCCGCCTCCTTTTCGAACGATTTCCCCACTAAAATGGGGACACTGCCGCCATTACATTGAGGATAAGCATATTGTAACACCCTCCGGGGCCTTTGTCAACCCTAAATGGAACTATTTGTAACTTTTTTTTCCTAATACAGTCCTATTTGTCCCTGTCTCCCGCTTGCATAAACCGGCGCGACCCTTTATAATCAAAACATGGGAAAAAGGAGGTCGTTATGGAACTGATCCTTGCAAGCGGTTCGCCGAGAAGAAGGGAGCTGCTTTCGATGTGCGGATACGAATTCACGGTGATAAAAAGCGGCGCGGCGGAGGAAACGCGCGCGTCGGAGCCGGAGGAGCTCGTCAGGGCGCTCGCGGAGGCGAAGGCGCTCGGCGTGTTCCGCTCGCTTCCGGAGGAAAGGCAGAAGCAAGCCGTCGTTTTGGGCTCCGACACGGTCGTCGTGCTCGACGGCACGATACTCGGAAAGCCCCGGGACGAGGCGGAGGCGTTCGCCATGCTCAAGGCGGAGAGCGAGCGCGAAAACGTCGTGTACACGGGCGTCGCGGCGGTCCGCATGGGCGAAAACGGCGAGGAGACGGTCAGCCTCTGCGACCACGCGCGGGTGCGCTTTGACAGGCTTTCGGATGAGGAGATACTCGAATACATCTCGACCGGCGACCCCATGGACAAGGCGGGCGCGTACGGCATACAGGGTCCGTTCTCCGTGCATATCACCGGCATAGAGGGCAGCTATTTCACCGTCGTCGGGCTGCCCGTGCATACGGTTTACAGGCTCCTTGCCGCGTTTGGCATACGGCCCGTCCCAAAGAAGGGATGATTCGCTAAAAATCGCACCCCAAAAAATGTAAAGCTCCGCCCGCTTCGGGAATACTGATTATTGAGTATCGACCGAAGGAGCGGATTTTTTATGTTTGAAAACGTCATCGCGGCGGACATGGGCTCCGCCAATACAAGGCTTGCGACGCGGCGCGAGACCGCGTGCGAGGAGACGCGCGCGGCGCTCGACATGGACGATCACCGCTGCGTGCTCGCGGTCGGCAGCGCTTCAAGAAGGCTGCTCAATGCGGCGGAGGTCTATCCGGTGCGCGGCGGAGTCTCCGATATAACGCTTGCGGCGATAATGCTGCGCCGATTCGCGCTCTCGCTGACGAAGCGGAAGACCCTCGCGGGGATGAGCCTCCTGCTGGCGGTCCCCGCGGACGAGAACCCGCTCAAAAAGCAGGCGCTCGCGGAGGTCGCAAGGGAGGCGGGCTTTCGCCGTGTGCGCCTCGTAAAAGGGCTTTTGGCGGGCGCAGAGGGCGCGGGCGTGGACGTTAACGCCGACAGGGCGAGCCTCCTCGTCGATATAGGCAGGGAGACCACGGGCATACTCGTCTGCGCGAACGGCGGCGCGGTTTTGGAGCGCAGTATCCCCGTCGGCAGTCACGCGGTGGACAAAAGGATAATGGCGTGGTTTGCCGAGGAGCATGGCGAGCTGATCGCCTCCCAAACCGCGGAACAGCTCAAGAAGCGCCTCGCGTCGCCCGTGCTCCGGGTAAGCGTCAGGACCTCCCGCACGGGCGTTCCCGTTTTCAGGGAGGTGGCGTCCGCGGCGCTCATGGACGCCGCCATGCCTGCGGTAAGACGTATCGCGGCGGAGATCGCCTTTGCGATAGAGAGCCTTCCGCCGGAGTGCGCCGCCGACCTCGTGGATTCCGGCGCGGTGCTGATAGGCGGGGGAGCCAAGCAGTTCGGTCTGGCGGAAAGCCTCGAAAAGCTGCTCGGCATAAGCGTCCGCCCTGCCCCGAACGCCGATTCCGCCGTGATAACCGGTCTCCAAAGCTTTATAAGAAAAAGCTCCGGCCTCTCTTTGGAGGCGCTCGCCGCGGTGTAGATCGGGAGCGCCCCTCATCAGTCGGCGTCAGCTGTCTGCCCGGCGGCTGTGCGGTCCTTTTCCAGCCGACTGAAGATGTCGGGAAAATAACTCGTCGTGCGATCGGCATTGTTCGGTCGCCTGAAACAGATCCGAAAATATATTATCGGGGGGGTACGACCCCTCCGATTTATGTTATAATATTGAAGGAACCAAACGGCGCGCTTAACCGTTATATATATGAAAACATATTATCGGACGCGTGGAGGATAACATGAAAAAAGCATGTGCCTTGATCGTTTCCTTGTTGACAGCAGCGGTGGTGCTATGTGGGTGCGATCCGAGCGGTCTTCTGACGGAAGATGAAACGCAGGAGCTCTATGAGGAACTGTGCGGCGATTTTTCAGAAGCATCCGTATGGGATATGGATATTGATATCTGGAACGACATGCTGAAAAACAAGGATGGTATGTCTGTTGTAAAATCTGCTGCAAACGCTTTTATCGAAGGCTCTGATGAAGGTCCCACGAGAGGTAATTGGTTCAGCAGCAAAAAGTATTGCAGATCTTGTACCGTCAATTGCAGCGTGTCTGCCGAATGCTCCGGCGAGGTCTATTCGATAGAGTCTGTCACCATTTCAAAATACGGAGGCAGGACCAAGTATAAATATCATATGGTCATAGATCTTGCGGGATTTGAAAAAGATGATAACAATAAATCCATAACTGTCTGGTTTTATTAGCAGGTTTTGATCGGGGGATGTTCAGATGAAGAAAAGAACAATTATCATAATATCGATTTTAGTTGTCGGTATAATAATCGGTCTTCTTATTATACTGTTTGCCAACCCAAAGGCTCAGCTTAGCCGCAAGCTTAAAGTTGAGCTGCCCGAAAACGCGAAAATAGTTCGGCATTCTGAATTCATGGACGGTTTATGCATTCGTCACGCATATGAGATTTGCTTCACAAATATGAACTTTGATGAAATGATGGATAATTATCTGTCGGAATGCGGTGACAAAAATAAATCTATGAATTTAGATTCGATCCTAAGTGATGCGTTGGGTGAGTTTGGCGTTCCATATGGGAAAAAATGGCTGAATCCTGATAACGAGACTATTGTATGGTATAATCTGAGGATAGACAACCTCAGAACCGCGATCACTCAGGATGATGTCGGCGGTTATCATGTGTACATAGAATGGCTTTGGACCCCATATTCGATGTTCCTTCAATAATAATGAAGCGCTGACCACCCGCATCCGGACAGCAGAATAACAGGTTCCCTCAAAGCGCGGCGGGCAATACCGCGCTCACCTGCAAATTCGTTTACAACGGCGCCTATCGGGAAATAATAAAGGGACGAAGCCTTTTGAGGCTGCATATCGTTAAGTGAATGCGCCCAAAAGGCTTCGTCCCTTATTTTAATCCCATCACACGGTGATTATATGCTTTGGATCGGTCTCGTGCGGGGCTTTGTCCATGGCCCTGTGCCCCACGCCGATGGCGATCGAGAACTCGAACCCGTCGGGGAATCTGAACTCGCGCATGAGCTCCTCGGCGTGCGCGCCGCGGAACATTCCCTCCGGCATGCCGAGTATCACGCTGTCGAGCCCGAGGCTCTTCGCGCAAAGGGCGATGTTCTCCACCGCGATGCCCGCGTCCACGCGGGAGAAATGCGCCGGCTTGCTGACGATTATGACGATCAGCGGCGCGTGATAGGTCGTGCTGCCCCCGCGGGAGCGGATCCTTTCGGCGAAATCGAGATTGCCGGACTCGACTATCTCTCGGAGCACGCTCTCGTCAAAAAGCTTGAGCTTTTCGTCGTCGGTCACGAAAATGAAGCGCTGATCCTGCCTGTTCATCGCCGTGGGCGCGGAGAGCGCCGCCGCCTTAAGCGCTTCAAGCTCCTCATTCGTGAGCTTTTCTTCGGTGTACGCCCTTATACTGCTCCTTTCGAGCATGGTCTTCAAAACCTCGTTCATATTATGTCCCCTTCCGTTTTTTTTGATAGATCCATTATAACACAAATGCGCCCCGCGGGGAATACGGTTTCATAATTTTTCCGCTAATGACGCGGCTTTGTCCTGCAAAAAATAATTGCGGAGCCGGATCGGCATATCATTTTATAAGGAAGGAAACGGAGGAATTCTCATGAAGGTTATGGACTTTGCTTCGGGCATGGCGGCGGGAGTCGCGGTGGGCATGGCAGCCGCGGCGGTGGCGCTCACGCAGATGTACCCGGTCGTGGGCAGGAAAATGAAGCGCGACGGAAAGAAGCTTTGGAAGAGCATGGCGAACATGATGTGACGGGGCTCTTATGGTATGAGCGCGGGCGGATCCGACGCCGCGCTCATTTCTTTACACATTTTTTACTCCCGCGCCTCAAAATGTTCTTGTGATATCGTTTAATATATGGTACAATAAAATGAGCTTATATGGAGCTTGATCATCATTGAGAATACGCCGTCCCGTGAGCCGGGGCGGAAAGGAGATAATAATGAGCGGCAATATGAACACCATCAAATTCAAAATGCCCAGGGATAAGCAGTCCGCGCATGAGGTGCTCATGCAGGCCTATTCCTCCATGAAGGAGAAGGGCTACGATCCCGTGAACCAGATCGTGGGCTACCTGCTTTCCGGCGATCCGACCTATATCACGAGCTATAATAACGCCCGTTACCTTATCTCGACTCTCGAGAGGGACGAGCTTATCGAGGAGCTTGTGAAGAGCTATATCGAGGTCAACGGCGCGGGCGAGGAAGCCTGATAATATGTTCAGGTATTTCGGCGTAGACGTCGGCGACAGGCGTATCGGGCTCGCCGTTACGGACGCTCTGGGCTATACCGCCCAGGGGCTTGAAACGTATCAGCGCACGGGCGACGATGAACGTGATGCGGCGTACATCAGGGAGGCGGCAAAAAAGTGGGCTCCCTGCCGCATCGTTTTCGGCTTGCCCCGGAATATGGACGGTTCCTACGGTCCCGCCTGCGACAAGGTAAAGGCGTTTGCGGAGCAGGTCCTTAACGGCTGGGAGGGCGAGCATGATTTCTATGACGAGCGGCTTTCCACAATGGCGGCGGAGCGCTTTCTTTACGAGGCGGAGCTCAAATGGCAGAAGCGCCGCAAGGTGGTCGACAAGATCGCCGCGCAGGTCATACTCGAGGGGTATATGTCCCTTCATCCCGTAAAACTGTAAGAGAGGTAAATAATATGGAACAGAATTTTGACGAAAACGCCGTATTCACACTGATCGGGGAGGACGGCAAGCCCGAATCCTTCGAGCATATCCTCACCTTCATGTATGAGGATGAGCGTTATATGGCGCTCACTCCCGCCGGTTCGCTCGACGCCGAGGACCCGGACGAGGACGCGGAGGTGGAGGTCGTCTTCATGCACATAAAGAAGGTCGACGGCGAGGACGCGCTCGAGCCCGTCGATAACGAGGTGCTCGGCGACGAGCTCTTCGACGTCATGTGCGAGCTGCTCGACGGCGAGGACGAAGAGGAAGAATAATATCTGAAAGGAAGAACGCATGCTGCTCTTTATCGACGCGTGCTGCCGCGGGGATTCGCGGACAAGAAGGCTTGCAAAAAAGCTCCTCGCTACGCTTGACGGCGGAGTGAAGGAGCTTAAGCTTTATGAAAAGGGGCTCGTCCCGCTTGACGAAAGGGAGCTTGCCCTTCGGGAGGAGCTTATCGCAAAAGCCGACTTCTCGCATGAGATGTTCGATCTTGCGAAGGAGCTCGCCGCGGCGGACGAAATAGTCGTTGCCGCGCCGTATTGGGATCTCTCCTTCCCCTCGATATTGAAGGTCTATATCGAAAGGGTATCGGTCCGCGGGATCACGTTCGGCTTTGACGAAAGCGGCGCCCCGTTCGGGCTGCTCAAAGCCAAAAAGCTCTGGTACGTGACCACTATGGGCGCTGCGGGGCTCCCGTACGATTTCGGTTACGGCTACGTAAAGGCGATATTCTCGATCTATTACGGCGTAAAGGATTTCGGGCTCGTTACGCTCGAAGCCCTCGACCTTGCCGGGAACGATCCGGAAAAAATGCTCGCGGAAGCGTGACGAAGGGGGAAACGATATAATGCCTTGCGGCATTTCGATATAAACGCAGGCGCTTTCGATATACGCGGGCAAAGCGAGAAGCACTCAGGTTTTTAGGACGCACGCCAAGCGAGCAAAGCGAGCGCCGCCCACGTGGCCGAAAAATGTTTTTTTCGAGCCGAGTGGGCGTGACGCGGCGCGATAGCCGCGTAACCACGATCACGCAAGCTCGAGGAATCGCTCCCGCGAGACATTTCCAAGTTTGAATACACGATGTATCATTAGTGTTACGGAGTTGGGAAGCATAAGCTTCTCGGAAGCTCCCCTCATCCACCGCTCGTTCCTCGCGGTCCCCCTTCCCCTGTGGGGAAGGCTGAATAGTCGGCATGCGACCAGCCAAAAGCCTTCCCTTGGGGGAAGGGGGACCGAAACGCTTGCGTTTCGGTGGATGAGGGATAATTGCTAATTGCTAATTGCTAATTGCTGATTGCTGTTTCCCACGCCCCCCCGGGCGTATATCGAAAACGCCCGCGTTTATCTCGAAATGCCGCAGGCATTATCTCTCCCTCTCCGCTCTTTTCATTATCGCCGGGCCGTTTTCACGGAGCCATTTGCGGTGGGCTTTATGGTCGGGATCGGCGGAGGCGACCATAGCCCAGAACTCCTTTGAGTGATCCATATGCTTTAAATGGCAGAGCTCGTGCACGACGACGTAATCGAGCACCTCCTCCGGCGCGAGCATAAGCAGGCAGTTGAAGTTGAGCCCGCCCTTTGCCGAGCAGCTGCCCCACTTGGTCCTTTGGCAGCGAACGCTCACGCGGGAGTACCTTACGCCGAGCAGCGCGGAGTACCTTGCGAGCTTTGCCGGGAGCGCCTTTTTCATTTCCCTTGAAAGCGCCGCGATATCCTCCTTCGTGAGGGGGCCCTCCTCGTTAGCCGTCCTTTCGATCCGCGCCGCCCTGCGCTTCTGCCGCTCTATCCAGGGCGCGGAATCGCAGACGAATTTATCGATCGTTTTAGGGGAGCAGAGCAGCGGCGCGCGCACGATAACGACGCCCTCCCCGTCGAGGGAGAGGGCGAGCGTTTTTCGCATGCTTCTTATTACCTTGTACTCGATATCCATTTATCAGACCATCAGCTTCGTAATGAGCTCGCCGAGCGCGGCGGGATCCTCCGTGCCGAGCCCCGACGCAAGCCTTGCGGAGGCGTACAGGAGCTTGCTGTAAAGCGTGAGCTTATCCTTATCCTCCTCATAGAGCTCGCTGAGCTTTGCGGCGATCGGGTGGTCGACGTTTATGCTGAGCACCTTTTCGGCGTGCACGGGTTTTTCTCCGCCGGGCATCTTTTCAAAGGTCTTCTCCATCGTGGCGGAAACGGCGCCCTCCGATGCGATGCACGCGGGGTGATCGGTGAGCGCGCTCGTGAAGCTGACCTTCGCCACGCCCTCGCCTATCGCGTCCTTCATGAATGAAAGCAGGTCCTTCTTCGCCTCGTTCTCCTTATTGACGCGCTCCTTTTCCTCGTCGGAGCCGAGATCGAGCTCGTCCGAAGCGACGTTTTTGAACTCCTTGCCGTCAAACTCATGCATCATCATGAGTGCGAATTCGTCGACGTCCTCGGTAAGGAGCAGCACCTCGCAGCCCTTCGATACGACCGCCTCGGTCTGCGGGAGCATTTTCGCCTGGGAACGGCTCTCGCCGACGGCGTAATAGATCGCGTCCTGCCCCTCCTTCATGCGGGAGACGTACTCCTTGAGCGTCGAGGGCTCCTCGCCGAAGGTGGAATCGAACAGGAGCAGATCCTTGAGCTTCTCCTTGTTCATGCCGTAATCGGCGTAAACGCCGTATTTGAGCTGCGTGCCGAACGCCCTGAAGAATTTGACGTACTTATCCCTTTCGGTCTCCTGCATCCTGATAAGCTCGTCATGGATCTTGTTCTCGAGCGAGCGCGCGATAAGCTTGAGCTGCCTGTCGTGCTGGAGCATCTCCCTCGATATGTTGAGCGAAAGATCCGAGCTGTCCACGAGCCCCTTCACGAAGCTGTAATGATCCGGCAGCAGCTCGGCGCATTTGTCCATTATCAGCACGCCGGAGGAGAAGAGCATCAGCCCCTTCTCGTAATCGCGGGTATAGTAATTGTAGGGCGCGGACGCGGGTATGAACACGAGCGCCGTGTAATCCGAAACGCCCTCCGTCCTCTGACGGATGACCTTCAGGGGATCCTCAAAATCATGGAATTTCTCGCGGTAGAAGGCGGAATACTCCTCGTCCTTTACCTCCGACTTGTCCTTCTTCCAGATCGGTATCATGCGGTTGAGCGTTTCATCCGCCAAGTACTCCTCGTACTCGGGCTTATCGTCGGGCGAGCCCTCCTTGCGCCTTGACTTCGTTACCTCCATCCTGATGGGGAAGCGGATGTAATCGGAGTATTTCTTTACGAGCGCGCGGAGTTTGTATTCCTCAAGGAATTCGGAGTATTTTTCGTCCTCGGTATCGGGCCTTAAAAAGAGCGTGACGCTCGTGCCGAAGCCTTCCATTTGGGCGGGCTCCACCGTGTAGCCGTCCGTGCCGGAGGACTCCCATTTATACGCCTCGTCCGAGCCGTAAGCGCGGCTCACGACGACTATCCTCTCGCTTACCATGAACGCGGAGTAGAAGCCGACGCCGAACTGACCGATTATGTCGACGTCCTCGGGCTTATCGCCGTCCTTCTTGAAATCGAAGGAACCGCTCCTCGCAATGGTGCCGAGGTCGCTTTCAAGCTCCTCCTTCGTCATGCCGCAGCCGTTGTCGCGCACGGTGAGGGTGCGGGCGGCCCTGTCGGGTATAAGACGGATCTCATAATCGCCGCGGCTGAGCGTTACGCTCGTATCCGTGAGCGAGCGGAAATAAAGCTTGTCGATCGCGTCGGAGGCGTTCGATATGAGCTCGCGCAGGAATATTTCCTTATGCGTGTAGATGGAGTTGATCATCATATCGAGCAGCTTCTTCGACTCGGTCTTGAATTGTTTCTTTGACATTTCAATCATCTCCGTTATATTGGGTTCCTTGATATTATACACCGTTTCGGCGCGGAGGGAGCAATATATTTTCGGCTGTACTTTCTTTGCGGAAAGTGGTATAATGGTCCCGACGATGAAGAAAGGGGATAGTTTTATGGATAAAAACGAACTCAAACAGATCTGCATCGACATGATCTCCAACCCGCCCTGCTGCCCCGAGCTGAAGGAAGCCGGGCAGAAGTGGCTCGACGCCATCGGCACGGAGGGCGAGCGCGCCGCCGCGGAAGCGCTTATCGAAGAGCTTAAGCAGGACGTGAACACCATCGACGATACCATCGGCTTCTTCTCGAGCGATTTCGCAAAGGAGCATATCGGCGCGGAGGGTATCGATAGGATGCTTAAGGAAGTCCTTGCCGCAAAGGAAAAGGGCGAGAAATGGTGCACCTGCCCCGCCTGCCAGAGGGGCGCGAAGATACTCGAGGCGGCGGAAGTGCTGCTCGGGTAAATGTTTGTGAACTAAAAGGGATCGGGGCAAAAGCCCGATCCCTTGGGCGCATTCACTTAACGACATACAGCCTCAAAAGGTATCTTTTTGCGCCCTGCTGCGTTGAAAATGCTCGAAAGACTCTCCGAGTATTACTGCGCTTTTTGCCTTGCATGGCGCAAAA
>JAEEGJ010011156.1_pt1 | contig 22946 bp, 20 predicted proteins | sample 8958761 | NCBI WGS metagenome assembly JAEEGJ01 (sample SAMN16246546, study PRJNA631951) | gut metagenome | biome: gut microbiome; feature: rumen; material: RS-attached | host: Bos | place: Iran: Karaj | collected 2018-10 | reverse complement strand
CACAGAAGATCCAATGCAATCTGGAAGTCCAATGTCCTCAGCGTAAAGTGCAAGGTTGACGGACAGTCCAAGAGAATGCATGTATGTTCCAGATGCCTTCGCAGCGGCGCTGTAGAGCGTGCATAATATTTGAATGATTAAGGACAGGGTTTTATACCCTGTCCTTTTTTATGCTTTCCTTCTGCGATATTCCTTATTGATGGCCCTGACCAGTCTCTCATCACCGCACTGATTGTCCGGATGAAAGATCTTCACAAGGTCCTTGTATCTCTTTCTCAGCATCTGAGGGCTTGTTACATTTGAAAAAAGGACGCAGGCTATGGAGTCGAAATCCGATTCCGTAAGATGAGAAAGATCCGGAGCCTGGATATCCGACATGGACAGTCTTCTTGATGAATCAAATTCTTCCTTTTCTCTTTCGAACTTACGTCTGTCTTCCTCAAGTGTCCTGAAACCGTCTTTGAGTATCTCCATCTTCTTGTCGAAAAACAGATTCTCCTGACGAAGTCTCTGGCGTTCCTGAGAGGTGCGCCTGTTCAGCTCATTAAGCTCATCCCTTAAACTGACTCTGTCCTTCATAAAGGATTCCTGGAGGTTTTTGAGTTCCTTCCTCTCCGACTCCAGTCTCTGCTTTTCTGCGGAAAGACGCAGGTTCTCCTGGAAAAGAAAGATCTTGATCTCTTTCAGTTTGTCTTTATCTTCACATTGGACAATTGTCTCTAAGTCGATCATGATTCCCCTGTATTATAGATCGTCTTCAGGAAAAGCCTTTTCCTTTAAAGCATCATCGTCGGGTCCGCCGTTCTTGTCCTTGGATAATCTGTGTACCACTTCGGGAACCATATCCATGATCTTGGTGATGGTATCCTGATTCTTAACGGAAAGAAGTCTGGTCGAACCGTCCTTGATGACTATCACGGCATTGGGACTTACCTTGCCGCCCATTCCGCCGCCGGAAGAATTCTTATTGTAATTCCTGCTCTCGTGTCCGCTTCCTGCGGCAAGTCCAAACGAAACATCCACAAGAGGAATAAGTGTGGTGTCTCCGACCACGATTGGATTTCCCACAACGGTCTTGGATGAAAGGATGGTATCCATGCCCTGGAGCAGGGAATCTACTACTTCTTTTCTGTCATTATCGGCCATAACGGTCCCTTTCTTATATCAGGCAGCTTCTTCGGAACTGCTTTCTTCTTTATCATTACCGGCTTCACGCTCTGCTTTATTCCTGTGGTGCTTGACCGACCTGTAGATCTTCCTGCAATTTTTATTGAGTACGATGCAGATAAGATTATGCAGTATGCAGATCAGGTTAAAATGACCTTTGGCTTCGATACTGCCTTCAAATACTGCTTTGTCAAAATCGGGTATCACACGGGATCTTTTACTGAACCTGTTTCTGAAAAGGCAGTACAGCCCATATACTTTGCCGGTCAGATCGGGTGATGAGAAACCGTAGATAAGATCGCATTCGATCTTCCTCGGAAGGATAAGCTTAAATATCTTCTTAAGCCTCTTTTTGACCACCCTCAGAGCATAAACCGCTTCGTTCGAATTAAGGACATTCCTGTAATACCTTATCTCGGAACGAACCTTTACTATTTTATCATAAAATGACCTGTATTTGCATTTTATCTTCTCTGCAAGTCCCGAAATCCTGTCAAAAAAGCCGTCCGGCCCCTCGCTGTCTTCATCTTCCGCAGAATCCTGAGCGTTTCCAACGGGGGGTTCAGAACCATCTTCGGGCTGATCCGCGGTATCTTCACCGTCTTCGGACAGCTCTTCAGATCCCTCTTCATCATCCCCGAAAAGGTCATTATGAAGCTCATCATCCGAAACTTCAGACTGAGCCGGAGCGGTTATCTCAAAATCATCTTCATCGGGAAGCTCATCTTCGAGAAACGAATCAAATTCTTCATCCGAGATACCTTCATCTTCGGATCCATCCGGAAATTCCATTGAAAACAGCTTGAACCAGAGTACTTTGACCGAGACACTGACCTTCTTCTGCTCGTAAACGGCTAGAGCCCTTACGATACGGAAGAAATATGTCAGCCTGAAGACTGCATTCAGCTCGCTTTCCGCTTCCTTTGATGCCTTGATCCCGTACTTTACAGGCATTACCAGAACCAGTACGGCGAGTACAAGAATAAGCCCCAGCAGACACAGGAGCACGATTCCGATAACAGATAAGATTTTGAGGATCACAACGAGCATATATATTCTTTAAGATCAGTCTTTCCCGTCTTGTCGATACAATCCCTGATCATGCTTTCAACAAGTGATACAGCACCGTCCTTACTGTCCGCAAGACCGATACATACGACGGATTTTCCTTCCCATACCTTGGACTTAAGCTGAAACGAGGTGACAATATCGATACAGTCATCCTTATTATCGGACTTAAGAAGCAGACAGCCGCTGCCCTTGCCCGCTTCAATTTTCTTTTTCAGCTTATCTGCCTTCTTTTCGGTAAGGCCGTCCGACAGATAAAGGTTTTGGCAATATACGATATTAATATTTTTTCGGAATATTTTATCCAATACCGCATCGATGAATTTCATAGCATTATATTACCACAGTTGAATTGACAGCAGATTCATAAATTATTAAAATTCCTATTGAGTAAATTTCTTATTGAGGGATCCCATGAAAACTATATCCAGAATGGAATTACGTGAAGGCATGGAACTTGGCGAACCCGTAGAATCGGGTGGCAAGATTGTTTATAATGCCGGAACCAAGATCACACAGGCTGTGATCGACAGACTCGAACATTATGACATCATGGCAGTCACCATTATGGAGGATGTCGATTATGCGACAACGCATAATGAACGTATCCAGTTCGACGAAGATTTCAAAAACTTCAGGACCAGGTACAATGACTGTCTTACCAGATACAAGGGTATAATGCTCTCCTATCTTGGTACAAAATTCTCAATCCCCAATCAGAATCTCATTGACATATTCGATGAATGCTATTCGACCGTTAAATCCGAAAAGCAGCTTCTTGATTTCATATATAATATGATGCCCAATGAAGATGAGCTGACCTATACCCAGTCCTTCAATGCCGCGCTTCTCTGCGGAGCATTTGCAAACTGGCTCACTCTTCCCGATGATAAAAAAAGAACCCTCATTCTCTGCGGATTCTATTATGATATCGGAAAATGGAAGATTCCAAATGAAATTCTCTGGAAGCCGGGCAAGCTCAGCGAACAGGAATATGAAATGGTCAAGCAGCATACCCTTCTCGGCTTTGCACTTGTTAAAAATGACACGGCTCTGCTCGATGATGTTAAGAAATGTATCCTGATGCATCACGAGAAAATGGACGGAACAGGCTATCCCGTTGGTCTTTCGGGAGATAAGATAAACGAATATGCCAGATACCTTGCGATAGTCGATACTTATATCGCAATGGCTTCGCCCAGAACCTTCAGGCCAGCCTTCACTCCTCTTCAGATCATCGGAGCTCTTGAAAGAGACCTTGTAAAATACGACGCTTCCATACTGATGCCGCTTTTCGAAAGAATATCCGAAGCACAGATCGGAACAACAGTTGAGCTTAATGACGGTACCGAATGGGAAGTAATGCTTATCAATAAGAACAGCTATTCCAGACCTATGCTCAGAAATGCAGGAAATATGATCCTTAATCTTGCGGAAAGAAAGGATCTGGAGATCGTCAAGATAATCTGATCAGCTCACACCGAAATATGCATTGAATATACGTTTAGCCAGGGGGACAGCGTACTCTACGCCTGTCCCCGCTTTTTCTATTATGATGGTCACACAGATCTCCGGATCATCAGCGGGAGCAAATGCGGTAAACCATGCGTGTGATTCATTGATATCTTCAGCAAATTCGGCGGTTCCGGTCTTACCTGCAACGGTATAAGCATCATTAAGAAGAACCTTTGCCGTTCCGTCCGTCACAACGGCCTGCATCATTTCGTTGAGAAATGCGGCTTCATCCTCCGTCATTACCCTTCCGACACTTTCAGGTTCATAACTTCTTATGACCTTGCCGTTTTCATCGGTTATGGAATCAATCATATAAGGCCGCATCATCACGCCGCCGTTTGCTACAGCCTGAGTGATCATGTTGAGATGCAGGGGAGACATTATGGTCTTACCCTGACCTATGGAAGTCTGCATGATGTCATAATCGGTGGATCCGGTTCCGATATATGCCCTGCTGTTATTAGAAAGAAGGTCCGTGGGAAGGGCTGAATTAAAATACAGGTCCTCCATTGTCTGCGACCAGTCATCCCTGTCGAGCGAAAGACCGATATTGACAAAGGAAGAATTACACGATCTTGCAAATGAGCCTTTAAGGTCAAGTTCTCCGTGAACACTGCCGTAGATACAGCTGACCCTGTAATTATCATGCTCTATATGGCCGTTACAGATATAGTTATAATCCTGCCAGTCATCGGGATGCTCACGATAATACTCAAGCGCGGTGATGATCTTGAATGTCGATCCCGGTGGATACAGACCCTGTGTCGCACGGTTTAAAAGCTGGGAACCGCCCGGAGTCGTGGTGATGGCCTCCCAGTCTTCACTTATGGTTCCGGGATTAAAATCCGGATGTGAAAGCATGACCAGGATTCTTCCGGTCTTAACTTCCGTAACTATGACCGCTCCGTTATAAAGGCCCAGATAATCATCCGCTACCTTCTGAAGATCTACAGAGAGCGTACTGTTAACGTTATATCCCGGGTTCTTCACGTTCTCGAGATCGTTATTGACTCTTTCACTCAGGCTCGCACCCGTATGCATCAGATAATAATTCGCATCATTTTCAATGCCCATTCGTCCGTTTACCGAATACCCTACGGCATGAGCGAACATAGAACCGTACGGATAATATCTGAACTCATTTCCGTTCTCGTCGGTCCTTGTCTCCGCGAGGATCTCACCGTCAGCCGAATAGATCGTTCCGCGCGTGACATTCCTTATCTGGATCTCTTCCCTGTTATTGTAACTGTTGTTGTAAAGCTCGATGGTTGAAGTCGATACGAATACCGACAGATAAAGGATCATGAAGAAAAAGAGACCGCAGAAAATAAACATGGTCACATTGATCAGAACCATGGACTTGTATCTGGGTGAACTTTCCTTATACTTTCTTATCGGATGAAAGTTCTGAAATTTTTCTTTCAGCTCTTGCTTCATAATTTCTTGATTTGATAACTATTCCCTGTACTATGAAGAACATTATATATGTCGTCATCACCGAGCTTCCGCCCGAACTGATGAACGGAAGCGTCACACCGGTAAGCGGAATGAACTTGGTTCCGCCTCCCACGGTAAGAAATACCTGGAAGATATACATTACTCCTATACCGTATACGACCGTCTGATAAAACTTATCTCCTATCGATGCGGAAAGGATCATCATCCTGCAAAAACAGCACAGGCAGATGACAAGAAGACATATCGCAAAAAGAAGACCGAATTCTTCGCAGACTGCAGAAAAAACAAGGTCCTGATCTATAAAGGGGATATCGGATGGTCTTCCCTGCATCAGTCCGTTACCGAACCAGCCTCCCGAGCTAATTGCAAAAAGGGACTGTGTGATCTGATAAGCCTGATCGTCTATATATGTCCACGGATCAAGGAAAGCCACGACTCTTACCTTAACATGATCAAAGAGCTTATAAGCGACGATGCTTGCCGCGGCCCCTCCGAAGAGACCGCTCAAAAGATACAGATAATTGTGGGTGGACATTACAACTATCATCACATAGGTGACGAAAAAGATAAGCGCGCTTCCCAGATCCTTGGAAAGAACGAGTATCATTACATAGATACCGGAAATGACAGCCGAAATAAGGATCCATTTAAATGAATTGTATTTATACAAAAGCGCGGCAAGGAAAAACAGGAATATTATCTTGACGAATTCGGAAGGCTGGAAGGTAAAGCCTTTGATAGTATAAGTGATAAAAGCTCCATGGGTTCTTCTTCCCGTAAGCAGTACGAGCGAAAGAATGATTATTCCGGCTGCGGCATATAACCAGAGAAGCTTTCTGAAAAACCTGAGCCTGTCGATGAGAAATGGGATCGCAAGACATATCGCAAAGGAAACCAGAGTGATGAGGTATTGCCTGAATGCCTTTGTAAAGGAAAGCCTTGATACGATACAAAGACCCATTCCGGAAAGCAAACACATATTGTTCAGAAGGATCCTGTCCGATTTGTCATAGATGATCGAAACGATCGTGATCATAAAGAACAGAAAGAGCGTAATAAATGCAAACAGATACAGATACTCTTCCCTTCCGGATACAAATGTCATATCGAGAAAACAAAGGAAAAGAAGGAGCAGCATAAGTCCGCTCTGTATTGAAGTAAATACGGATACCAGTTTTTTCTTATGCGAGAAATTACATACAACGGCAAGCGTCGTATACAAAAGCATAAGCATGGTTATCACATACTTCGATAATTCTATTACATAAAACTTTAAAGTGATCTGCACTGTAAAATCCTTACATAACAGGTCTTTCGGCCCATCCGGATGTATGCTCGCCTTCCGGGATCCTGCCGGAAACAAAAGTTTCCAAAAGCTTACCGCATTCATCCTTATCTTCGGTCGTAAACTCGATCCTTTTGCAGACATCACCTGCATCCTTAAGGATCAGCGGAACCGAATTATAATAAACATTCAAGCAATGATAGCAATCGGCATAAACAGGGAACGAAATCCCCTTTCTGTCTATTATAGTCTCAAATCCGTCGTTTTTGGTACAGGATTTGAGAGTTTTTCTAATACAGTTTGCGCTTATCATAAGAGGCGCCCTGCCGTATATTACCCTTTCAATGTAAAAAAACGAACTTTTCCTGAGGTCCCTGCATTCCGCATTCGATAATTCAAGCGGAAGCGTAGCTCCTGCGCAAAAATTCCGAAGTGTCTTTTCCGAATAACGGTTCCAGGCATATACTCCGAAATCGGTGATGACCGTAACATCCTTGTTTCCGCCAAAAAAGGACAGATCCTCTAGATTTCTTACAAGAAGCCCGCAGATCAGGCCGGATCCGATATACTTTTGGATAAAGGAAAGATCGTCGCCCTTTCTTCGTATGAATGAACAAGCGGCAAATACCGGTATACCTGTCTTATCTTTGATCTCTTCGATCATCCGGACTATTCTTTCATCAGCAAAGAAGCTCTCCTCATAATAGATTCTTGATACGGATCTGTTATCAAGAATATCTGTTTTATTCAAAACGGCATGAAGCTGGTCTTCGGTTCTGATAAGGAACGAATAGCCATGGTCCTGCGCATATTTGGAAATTTCAGGAAAAGCCATACCTCCGCAATCGGATATGAATTTATTTTGTACAGGCGAAAACTTAAGCTTTTCTTTCAGTTCAGCAAGAACTTTTCTGCGAAGTTCATTGATCCCCTTAAGTGAATAGAAAATGCCATCGTCTGATACGATTTCGATCAGATCATCATTTGTAATAAACGGCGTATTTCCGAGTTTCTTTAATGACTTTCTTATATCATCGGCAGATACCGAAGCCTTCAGAGCTTTTTCAACAATATCACCGGATACAAAAGCCGATGCTTTTCTGCCGTCGCCCGTTTGTGCAAATGCCGATAAAGAAGCATTATTTCCGATACTAAAACCGGCTTTGAAGTTAACCTCTATCTTAGAAGCGTATTTAGTCTCAATATCTGCCGAAATCTCCCCGGCACAGGCATCGGATCTGTCAGATCCGTTATAACCGTGACTGGTGACAGTCACCATATCCTTCGAATTATGTCTGTCATAATAACCGTGGGAAAGGCTGCCCCTGACATAAAGCCCCGATAAGGTCTTAAGGTCTTCATTTTCCACATTATACTCATTGCCCGAAAGATAAAGATCGAGATATTTCCTGTAAACGGAAATAACACCGCTTACATACGCGGCAGGCTTCATCCTGCCTTCAACCTTTAGCGAACATACACCGGCATCAAGAATAAGAGGAAGTATCTCAAGTGTACACATATCCTTTAGGCTTAGAGGATAGGTTTCCGTTTCTTTGGGTGAGCCTGCGATCCTGTAACTGAGTCTGCATGGCTGCGCACATCTTCCGCGGTTACCGCTCCGTCCCCCCAGTACGGACGATAAAAGGCATTGCCCGGAATAGCTGTAACACATTGCACCGTGGATAAAACATTCTATCTCAAGCCCCGTCTTATCGTATATGTCCCCGATCTCTTCAAATGATAACTCTCTTGCAGGAACGATCCTTGTAAATCCGAGGTCGGAAAGGAGCCCTGCGCCTTCCGGTCCCGTAACTGACATCTGGGTACTTGCATGAAGAGGTATCAAAGGGTAATTCTCTCTGAAAAAGGAAGCCACACCAAGGTCCTGGATTATAAGACCGTCAGACATGGAAGGAATACCGGAAGAAGCAAATTCTTCCAGCTCGGGAAATTCTTTTTCTTTTACGAGAGTGTTGACGGTAAGATATACCTTCTTGCCGTAAAGATGTGCAAAGTCAATACACTCGGCAATATCATCAAGTCCGAAATTACCGGCATAAGCACGTGCGCCAAACTTTTCATAAGCCATGTAAACGGCGTCGGCACCCACCCTGATCCCGGCATAAAAAGACTCCTTGCTGCCTGCAGGCGCAAGGAGCTCAATTTCTTTATTCATTTTCCGATTATTCTGATCTGTCATTTCTTATACGGAAATGGGATAGGCTTATCCTTATCACCGGGGATGGATCTGAGGCCCACACCGGGCATGGACTTGGAACTGCTGTCAGAACCTGACGGAGCAGGCTTATCTTCTGTCTTGGAAGCTTCGGTTTTTACAGGCTCAGTTTTTGCGGGCTCGGGCTTGCTTTCGGTCTTGGGAGCTTCGGATTTTACCTCGGGTTTTGCTTCGGGCTTAGGAGCTTCTTTAACAGGCTCGGGCTTGCTTTCAGTCTTAGGTGCTTCAGCCTTGGGCTCGGGCTTTACCTCGGATTTGGGTTCGGGCTTGGGCTCGGACTTGAGCTCGGGCTTGGGCTCGGGCTTGGATTCGGCTTTCTCTTCAGCCTTGGATTCAGCTTTTGAAGGGCGGTCATCATCCTTATCGGAATTTCTTGATGACTTATCCTTGGTGCGGAGCTTAGCGTCAAGCTGTATGAGCTTCTTGGAGCTTTCCGCCATCTTATCCTGAAGAGACCTTACCTGGTCATCGGCCTTATCAAGTCTGCTCTGAATCGTTATGATATCGTGCTTGAGATTGTAGATCTCGGTGTCCTTATCCTTGATAAGCTGTTCATTTTCATTAAGCTTTTCGCTTATCTTCATATAGTCATCGGCAATATTCAAAGCAACAAGGAGCATCTGAGTCTCTTTGTTCTGAGATCTGAAGGATACTGCATTTCTGCACTCGTCCATCTTCTTATTGATGTAATTGGCAACCTTCTGGGTATATTCGGCAGTCTCATAACCTGTGAGGGTAAGAACCTTTCCTGCGATTATAACCTGTGTTTCGTTGATGTCAGCCATAAAATCCTCCGCTCAGACAGTTAACGCATTAACCATGCTCTATCGACAAGTATATACTATACGGGCATATCATTTCAAATATCAGGTGAGCCACATATCAAGGTGATCCCTTGCAAGATCCGTGACCACTCTACCCTTCGGAGTGCGCATTATAAATCCGTTTTTGAGAAGATAGGGTTCATAAACATCCTCGATCGTTCCGGCATCCTCTCCCGTAGCTGCGGCAAGAGTATCAAGCCCGACCGGACCGCCGTCAAATTTCTTAATGATAGTCTCCAGTATCTTCCTGTCGGTATTGTCGAGCCCGACCTTATCTATGGACATAAGATCCATGGCTTCGATGGCAATATCCCGGGTAATGATACCGTCATATCTGACCAGAGCGTAATCCCTGACACGCTTCAGCATCCTGTTGGCAATTCGCGGGGTTCCGCGGCTTCTTTTGGCAAGTTCGAGAGCAGCATCATGCTTTATCTCTACCGAAAGCTTACCCGATGAGAACATGAGAACCTCAGCAAGCTCTTCCGGTGTATAGAACTCCATATGAAACTGCTCACCGAATCTGTCCCTGAGGGGAGCAGTGAGCATATCGGCCCTTGTGGTGGCACCGATCAGTGTGAAACGGGGCAAAGGAAGTCTTACGCTCCTTGCAGATGATGAAGAGTCCTTGCCGATCATTACATCTATAGCAAAATCCTCCATTGCGGGATACAGAACCTCTTCAACCTGACGGTTAAGTCTGTGTATCTCATCAATGAACAGCATATCCCTTTCCTGAAGGGAATTGAGGATTGCAGCCATCTCCGAAGGCTTCTCGATAGCGGGACCTGAAGTGATCCTGATATGGGTTCCCATCTCATTGGAGATAATACCCGCAAGAGTCGTCTTGCCGAGTCCGGGAGGTCCGTAAAGAAGGATATGGTCAAGGGCCTCTCCTCTTGCCTTGGCAGCTTCTATCTGAATGATAAGCCTTTCCTTTATGGCTTCCTGTCCGATATATTCCTTCAGCCTTGTGGGGCGCAGGGAATGCTCAACCGGCTTGTCTTCATTTGTGATATTCGTTTCGATACTTCTGGGCATACAGATTATTTTCCGTAAAGAATCTTAAGTGCAAGGGACAACAGAGAACCGGAATCAAGTGATTCGTGTCCGTCCACCGCCATGATTGCTTTCGTGCTTTCGGTCTCCGAATATCCGAGCGAAACAAGGGCTGCAAGCGCATCGGCTTCTTCTCTTCCGAGATCGGCTTTGATGACAGGTTTGGGGCCTGATGCAAATTTTGAAGCAAGGCTTTCATCGGAAAGATCGACTTTACCTTTAAGTTCAATAATGATCTTTCCGGCGGTCTTGGCAGATATTCCTTTTGCCTTGGAAAGAGCCTTTATGTCATCGCTGATAACGGCATACCTTATCGAATCGGCATCCATCACGGAAAGAAGTGACAGTGCGCTCTTGGGTCCGACACCCGATACGGAGATCAGCTTTTTGAACATATCAAGCTCGTCACGATCCGAAAAACCGTAAAGCTGGAATGTATCCTCGGCAACCTGTGTATATGTATAAAGTTTTACATGATCTCCCACGGATCCGATCTCCAGCGAACATCTGGAAGTGATGTTCACATTGATCCCGAGACCGCCGATATCCACAACGCACATATCGGCTTCCAGAAGATCAAGGATTCCTTCTACGAAAGCAAACACTTTTCTCTCCGATCACTTTCCTTCGTTGATGAAGTTAACCAGTCCGCCTGCGGCGATAAGCTTCTGCATGAATTCGGGGAATGCCTGTCCCTGATAGGATGTTCCCTTGGTGATATCGGTGATGATACCGGTATTGAAATCGATCTCGACCTCATCTCCCGCATCTATATTCTTAGAAGCCTCGGGACACTCGATTATGGGAAGTCCTATATTGATCGCATTGCGGTAAAAGATCCTTGCGAAGGTCTCAGCGATAACACAGGAAACACCGGATGCCTTGATGGAAATGGGTGCATGCTCTCTTGATGAACCGCATCCGAAATTCTTCGCGGCAACTATGATATCTCCCTTGCTTACCTTCTTGGTGAAGTCCTTATCGATATCCTCCATGCAGTGAGTTGCAAGCTCTGCGGGATCGGAGGAATTAAGGTATCTTGCGGGAATTATTACATCGGTGTCAACATTGTCACCGTATTTAAATACTCTGCCTTTAGCGTTATCCATTATTTCTCTCCTTTTATTACAGATCTGCAGGGCAAGCAATGAAGCCCTTTATGGCACTTGCGGCAGCAACTGCGGGTGACGCAAGATAAATCTCGGATTCAACGTGGCCCATACGTCCAACGAAGTTTCTGTTGGTGGTAGATACGCATCTCTCACCCTGTGCAAGAACTCCCATGTATCCGCCGAGGCAGGGACCGCAGGTAGGGGTCGAAACAACGCATCCGGACTCTATGAAGATCTTAAGAAGTCCCTCTTCAAGGCACTGCATGTAAACAGCCTGGGTAGCGGGGATAACGATGACCCTGATGCCCTTTGCAACATGCTTTCCCTTAAGAATATCCGCAGCGATCCTCATATCGGAGATACGGCCGTTTGTACATGAACCGATGACAACCTGGTCAATCCTGACATCACCGTCCTTATGGATCTCATCGATCGTATGGGTATTCTCTGGAAGATGAGGGAACGAGATCGTAGCCTTAAGCTCCGAAAGGTTGATATCTATGACCTGATCGTACTCTGCATCGGCATCAGCTTCGAATGCGGTGTACTTTCTTGTGGCATGCTCGTTAAGATACTCTACGGTCTTGTCATCAACGGGGAAGATACCGTTCTTTCCGCCCGCTTCGATTGCCATGTTGGCAATTGTGAATCTGTCATCCATTGAAAGGGATGCGACACCGGGGCCCGCGAATTCCATCGACTTGTAAAGAGCACCGTCAACACCGATCATTCCGATGATATGAAGGATAAGGTCTTTTCCGCTGATATCCTTCGGGAGGGTTCCGGTAAGATTAAACCTGATCGCAGAAGGAACCTTGAACCAGGCTTGTCCGGTAGCCATACCGGCAGCCATATCGGTTGAACCTACACCTGTCGAAAATGCTCCGAGCGCACCGTAGGTACATGTATGTGAATCGGCACCGATGATAACGTCACCGGGAACGGTAAGTCCTTTCTCGGGAAGAAGTGCGTGCTCGATTCCCATTTCACCTACTTCAAAGTAATTGGTGATCTCGTTTCTTCTTGCAAATTCCCTTACGCATTTGCAGTGCTCTGCGGACTTGATGTCCTTGTTGGGCACAAAGTGATCCGGAACAAGTGCGATCTTGTCTTTATCAAACACTCCGTCAACCTTCATTTTTTCGATCTCATGAATGGCTACGGGGCTGGTGATATCATTACCGAGTACAAGGTCGAGCTTGGCCATGATAAGGTCGCCCGCCTTAACCGATTCCAGTCCGGCAGCACGTGCCAGGATCTTTTGCGTCATTGTCATTCCCATATATTTTTACCTCCGTACATATAGGATTAATTTTAGCTTTTTTCGTATAGTTTTACAATAAAATGATACGAATGATGGTCGAATTCAATGGATTTTTTCTCGGTATATCCCTCTCCCATCGAATTAATCTGAATCATATCGTTTCCGACAAGCCAGACTCTTGAATATTCGTCCATCTGAGCGGCATTTGTATATACCCCTTTGTATTCAAAAGGCATGCCTTCCGGATTATGCCCGTATATCCAGTATTCTTCGTCCGTATCGTATATCTGAAGAAGCGATGACCAGGTATCGGAGAACATGACTGCATCGCCATCTTCTACCTCTTCCATGCATGAAAGATACTCATCTATCCCGCTTACGGATAAGCCCGCTTTCTGGCCCGCATACGTCTTGATTCCGAAAACAAGCGCCGTAACCAAAAGGAAAACCCTGAATATACCAAAGGCAATTTTCAGAGGTTTCTTATTGAAAGGATCAAAAGAAAACAAAACCGCGGCCGCAAGCCAGATCCCGGAAAATGCGGGAAAAGCATATCTTGCAAAAAACTGTCCGCTGTATATCAAAAGCAGGATACCCGTGATCAAAAAAGTCAGGAACATGATCACGGGGCCGACCAAAGGCAGAAGGTCATTTCTATTCTTTCTGATATAGATGATTAAAGCGGGAATCAGCAGCAAAAACAAAGCTATCCAGAACCTTACCATCCATCCGTTCGTATAGAAGGTCCCCGAAAAAAGTTCATCCTTCCAGAACCTGAAGTATTCCCTGTACCATGAAAAGTCCGAGAGCGGATGCATCACGGAGCCCGAAGAATTCTTATTTGAAAACTGTTTTAATGTGACAAACAGCCAGGGAAGGAATGAAGCTCCGGTCACAAAACCCGACAAGAGAAATATCCTGAAACTTTTACTGTCTTTTCTGATAAGGGATAAGCATAAATAAATGATGAATAAAAATACCGTCATCGTCATAAAAACATTATGCAGCCAGACCGTAATGACGGCGGAAATCATAAATGCAGCAACCCTTGAAGCTTTTATCTCTTCAGTCAGCAGATGAGCTTCATACAAAGTCACAGAGAAAAACAACAGTCCCGCTGCATACATACGACCGTTACATACCTGGGATATCATCATGGGTGAAACGGAAGCGATAAAAACGAAATAAAAAGCCGTTACGGCATTGTATTTCCTGTTCAAAAAAACAGAACCCAGAATTAGAAAAGCAATTGTACAGACATAAGAAAACAGCTTTGGTGCATGTACATAAGAGATCCCCGGAAGGAAGGAAAACAGGCGGACAAGAAAATAATACACGGGGGAATGAACATCATTTGATGTGATCTTCACAATATCGGAAAATGAATGTGAGATCATCGAAACGGTATAACTCTCATCATAATCACAGACAGGACTGATACAGAGAATAAGATATGCAGCTGCACAGATAAGGAGCCAAAGAAAAGTAAGAATTATGTAAACCTTACCGGAATGATCCATAGTCTGCATAAATATATTTTTTTCACGTTCTTTTCCGGTCATTATAAACTTATGGTCTTTCGATAGATTCAGGCGTTAAGTGCCACCGCAAAAACACACATATTTTACCATAAAACCATTGATTTTAGTACATGATACGTCACCGGTTTCCGTAAAAAAAAGAATATTTATTCATATAATCATTGAAATGGAAAACTGTATTTCGTATATTTTAATCATGTACTTAAAATTCTAGTTAATAACCTGGATCTTCATTTAACCAAAAAGGAGAAGAAATGGCAGAAACTTATTGTGGAAAAAGCTGTATCAACTGTTCCGTAAAAGAAGAAATGAACTGTCCCGGATGCATGAACGGACCCGGCATGCCTATAAAAGGTGACTGCCCCATTGCGATCTGCTGCAGGGATAAAGGCCACAACGAGTGTTCCACCTGCGGATTGAAAAGCGATTGCAGCAAGTTCAGATCACGCGGAATGCAGCCGGAATTCAGAAAAGACAAGATAAAGGCTGACGCCGAAGAACAAGAATACATCTATGAATATGCTCCGGTACTCGGAAAAAAGTATGACCTTATATTCTTATTAATGTTGATCGCAAATGCAGCTTTTATTTTTACAAGCAACAGCATTCAGGCAACTTTTCCTGGATTTTACCTTGGATGCTGCTATGTCACAGCTGCATTTACGCTGTTATACGCATTAGTTTTATTCCGTATATCCAAGATTCATGAAAGCTTCATGATTGCCGGCATCTGTGCGGTCATCAATACTATATATCACTTTACCGATGCGTACGCTTTCAAAGGAAATACACCTGCATGGTTTGTATTGTTCAATATTGTTGTATATATAGCAATGATTGTTGAAGGATACCATTTCTTCAGTGCATCTTCGGATACACTTGAAGGCGTCGATGATATTCTTTCGGCAAAATGGGCCGACCTGTGGAAATGGTATAAATGGTGTATGATCGGTATGATCTCAGCGGTATTTATCTTGTTCCTCATACCAGTCGTCGGAGCTCTGATACTTATAGCTTCTCTGATAGGTACCATCATTACGGATATCATAAAGTTCGTATATATCTATAACACCGGCAAGGCTTTCAGAAAATACGCTTCATCCATAAAAACTGAAGAATAAGTATTTAAACATAAAGAAAAGCTTCGGATCACTCCGAAGCTTTTCTGTTATCTTCCATATATCTCACAGAACGCAATTCCGTAAGAATAAAATATCAGTTGTTGATGAACTTGTCAGCTTCGTTGTTCCAGCTGTAAAGCTTTCTTACTTCCTCACCAACCTTCTCGGACTGATGCTCGGCAGCAAGCTTTCTCATAGCCTGGAAGTGTACCTGACGTCCTGCAGGGCTCATCTCCTGAAGGAACTCTGATGCGAAGGTTCCGTCCTGGATATCGGAAAGGATCTTCTTCATAGCCTTCTTGGTATCCTCGGTAACGATCTTGGGTCCGGTGATGTAATCGCCGTACTCAGCGGTATTGGAGATGGAATATCTCATTCCTGCGAAGCCTGACTGATAGATAAGGTCAACGATGAGCTTCATCTCGTGGATGCACTCAAAATATGCGTTTCTGGGATCGTATCCTGCCTCAACAAGAGTCTCAAAGCCTGCCTGCATAAGAGCGCAAACGCCGCCGCAAAGAACAGCCTGCTCACCGAAGAGGTCAGTCTCGGTCTCGGTTCTGAAGGTGGTCTCAAGAAGTCCTGCACGAGCTCCGCCGATTCCGAGTCCGTAAGCCTTAGCCATATCCCATGCCTTGCCGGTAGCATCCTGATATACAGCGATGAGGCAGGGTGTTCCCTTTCCTGCCTGGTACTCACTTCTTACGGTGTGTCCGGGAGCCTTGGGAGCGATCATGGTAACATCGACATCAGCAGGGGGCTTGATGCATCCGAAGTGAATGTTGAAGCCGTGTGCGAACATGAGCATATTTCCGGGAGCAAGATTGGGAGCGATGTCCTTCTTGTACATATCAGCCTGAAGCTCATCGTTAATGAGGATCATGATAATATCAGCCTTCTTGGCAGCTTCAGCTGCGGTAAAGACTTCAAAACCCTGCTCTACTGCTCTGTTCCAGCTCTTGGAACCCTCATAAAGACCGATAATGACCTTGCATCCGGACTCCTTAAGGTTAAGAGCGTGAGCATGACCCTGGCTGCCGTATCCGATAATGGCAATGGTCTTGCCCTCGAGAAGGGAAAGGTTACAATCTTCCTGGTAAAAAATCTTGTTAGCCATAAAATAATACCTCCGTTGATTAATTGGCTTTATCTTAAACTGCGTTAGGGCAGATAAGTGACATTCTCGGAACCTCTTGAAAGTCCTGCAATTCCGGTACGTGCAACCTCGAGGATCTCATGTCCGTCGAGAAGGTTGATAAATGCATCAACCTTTGAAGTGGTACCGGTGATCTCAATAATAACCGAATCGGGACCGACATCGATGATGCTTCCTCTGAATATTCCCGCAAGAGATACCATATTCTCTCTTTCCGAAGGAGCGGTACGCACCTTTATAAGACAAAGCTCTCTGTGAACGGATGAATCTCCGGGAAGTTCCTTGACATCCCTTACATCCTCGAGCTTTGCTACCTGCTTTTCAATCTGCTCGATGATCTCTTCATCTCCGCAGGTTACGATGGTGATCCTGGAATACTTGGGATCTGCGGTAACACCGGCGGTGATGCTCTCGATATTATATCCTCTTCTGGAAAAAAGACCGGAGATCCTGCTCAGAACTCCCGAATTGTTGTCAGCAAGAAGCTGAAGAACTACTTTCTGCATATTTTTTTCCTTCAAAAATAATGTAAAACCGTAACTTTATATACTTTACTGCTTTACTATAGTAATGTCAACGTTCTGAGGCGTAAAAAACTCAATTATTTCGCACGGTTTTCGGTAATGCATACCAGGAACGTGGATATGGCGAATACGGTCACCGCAAATATCCTGCATGTATAGATCCAGTGCTGTTCCGAATGATTCTCAAGGGCTGCGAACCAGATAAACGGATAAACTGCTATAAACAGAAGGGTCATGGCACCTTTGACATTACTCAGGACAGTCTTAAGAGCGGTTCCGGATTTTCTGTTAAATATCAATACGACGATCAGCACAAGAATGATGATGCCAAAGTAAATAAAAAATCCCCGGTTCAGATAAGGTTTCAGATTCAATCCGATGACACGGAAAAATCCTCCTATCCTGCTCATGTTCTCGGCACTCTGAAGCCTGGTATCAACAGTCGAGACCGCATTTGAGATCAGTCCTTTATATCCGAGGATGCCGGCAATGAGCCATTTAGACATCCACATAAATCCATAACCTATAAACCAGGCTAAACTATTAAGAACCGTCGGAACAAAAAGAGAATTCTTCTTTTCCGTAGCAGGTTGTTCGGAAATCTTCTTATAAGCAAAATAGACCAGCGGATATCCGAGCGTTACCAGTGGATAAGTAAGGAAATCAAAATACGAAGTCAGGATCCCGAATACAAGAAACATTTCAAAGATAAGCTTCTTATCTTCAAGCTTATCCCAGAACCTGATCAATATATAAAGTGTAAAGATCACAAGATAAAAACAAACGCTCAACGAAAGCGAAGCAAAGGTGCTGAAGAAAAACATGAAGGGCATCGAGATCAGAAAAGCCCATGCTTCCTTCTTCATTCCTTTTGAAGTAAGCTCGATAACTATTAAACAAAGAAGTACAAGCTGGAATGCGGCAAAGAATAATCTCAGCGATCCGAAACTTGCAAATAGCAGCAAAGGCTTTAAGAAGATCAGATAACCATGCCAGTATCTTCCGTAGCTTACTTCCCTGTTGATGTTATTGTTTGCGACATAATCGACAAGGGAGTTGCCGGGCTGCCATCCGTCGGGATAAGAAGGATCATCCAGAAATTCCGGCCTGTACATCATAACGGATTGTTCAACAACGGAATGATCCGGGTGATCATATATGGCATGCAGCAGCATAATGCAATCCGTGAAATTTCCGGTCAGCGTTGCCCTGTATCCGTTTACGACAGTCTCGTCTTGAAATTCCGGAACTATCGTATCGAGCGACCAGTATACATGTTCAAACATCTTACCCGTCGGCAGCAGATGAACGAGCATAAGCAGAACAAATCCGATAACGGGAGCACTGAACAGAATGATCAATTTTCTCAAAATATGATTTTTCATAAAAGAAATACTGAGTTCAGTTTGTCTCATTTTCGGAGCATTTTGCAAGTGCAAGGGTTCCGGTGCGGGCAACTTCTACTATGGAAACGCTCTTGAACATCTCAAGAAGAAGCTTGATGCGCTCGGGAGAAGCGCAGATCTGTATCATCATATAATGAAGACTGAGGTCGACTATCTCAGCTTTCATCACATCACAGATCTCCATGATCTCCTGACGGTTATTCTTGTTATACTTGACCTTCATGAGCATGAGCTCCATGGATACGCACTGGGACTCACTGAAGGTCTTGACCTTGATGACATCGAGCTTTTTGTTGAGCTGCTTTTCAATCTGCTCAAGCGTTCTCTCATCGCCTGATGAAACAATGGTCATTGATGATACTGTGGGATCGTCAGTCTCACCTACTGCAAGTGAATCGATATTGAAATTCCTGCGGGAAAAGAGACCGCTCACTTTGCTGAGGACACCGGCCCTGTTTTCTACATTTACAGAATAGATTCTTTTATCTTTCATATACGCCTCTTCTTCGCCGCCGACGCGGCATTAAATCAGATATATAAACGTAATCCGCTGAACGATCACTCGGGCTTTACAACATCCTTGGGATCGACTATGCACTCAAGAAGTACATTCTTTTTGTCGTTAAGGAACTTCTTGATAACGGCTTTCGAATCCTTCATATTCTCAAGTCTGAGATAATCGAAACCGTAAGCCTTAGCGATATGCTCAAGATCGGGATCACCGTCAAGCTTTACCATCGAATAGGAATCTTCATAGGTATAGTGCTGATATTCACGGACCATTCCAAGGTATCCGTTTCTGAGAACAACGATCTTGGCCTGGACATTATGCTGAACGAATGTTGCAAGCTCGCACATGGACATCTGGAATCCGCCGTCACCGCATACGGCAACGGTCTGGCGCTTGGGAGCCGCGATCTTTGCACCGAGAGCTGCGGGAATTGCGTAACCCATAGTTCCCATTCCGCCGCTGGTAAGCATTCTTCCTTTTCCGATGACGATATTTGCACATGACCAGATCTGGTTCTGTCCGACATCCGCAACATAGATGCTACCGTCGATCATATCGGTTGTAAGCTGTTTAACGAACTCAGCGGGATCAACGAATTTATCTGAAGGCTTTCTGTTAGGCTTGAAAGCTTTCTTAGCTGCGGTAAGCTCCTTGACCCATGCACTGTAATCTCCGTCAATATCGGATGCGGTAAGTTCCTCAAGGATCGCCTCAGCGTCTCCTACAAGAGGAATTGTCGAAAGTGCATTTTTACCGATCTCCGCGGGATCGACATCCATATGAATGAGGGTCTTGTTACCGTTACTTATAAGTTCGGGTCTGTTGACTGCACGGTCTGCGACGCGGGCACCGATCATGATGATGACATCCGCATCATTCATAGCCTTATTTGCATAAGGCTTTCCGTTATTTCCGACCATTCCGAAATACAGGGGGTGCGCGGTGGGAAGAACACCGATACCCATCATGGTTGAAACAACGGGTATATTCTTCTCTTCCGCAAATTTCTGAAGCTCGTCGTCGGCATTTGCAAGGAACACACCGCCGCCTGCGCAGATGATGGGTTTCTTTGCTCCTTTAAGCTCCTTGATCACCTTCTTGATCTGAGCCGCATTTCCTTTAAAGGTGGGCTTGTATGTTCTGAGGTTGACCTCATCGGGATAATGGAAATTCTTAAGGGGCTGGTTCTGGATGTCGATGGGAACATCAATGAGAACTGGGCCTTTTCTTCCGGTGGAAGCAATATAGAATGCTTCCTTCATTATCCTGGGGATATCCTGTGCATCCTTAACAAGATAGGAATACTTTACGAACGATTCGACAGCACCTGTGATATCCGCTTCCTGGAAAACATCGGATCCGAGAAGCTCGGAATTAACCTGTCCGGTGATTATGATCATAGGGATTGAATCGGCAAATGCGGTTGCAATACCGGTGATTACATTGGTCGCACCCGGACCGCTGGTTACGGCACATACACCGGGCTTTCCGGAGATACGTGCTTCACCGCTTGCCATATGGGCAGCATTCTGTTCGGTGCGCACCAGGATCGTTCTGATATCCGAATCAAGTATACTGTTATAAAATGGGCATATTGCCACACCGGGATAACCGTATACATTCTTTACTCCCTCGAGTTCAAGACATTTTACAATAGCATCAGCACCTAACATGGGGCATCACCTCCGAAACATTTATTTATGTATGAGTAAACATGTTCACTGTTTACTTATTATTCTGAAATACCCAGAAGCTTCTTAGCCACCTTCACGGCTTCCGCAGCATCCTTGGAATATCCGTCGGCTCCGATCTCCTGTGCATATTCTTCGGTAACACAGGCTCCTCCGACCATCACCTTGATATCAAGGCCTTTCTGTTTGACCAGTTCAATGGATTCCTTCATATGGATCATGGTCGTGGTCATAAGAGCCGAAAGGCATATGATCTTGGAACCGGTCTCTTCCGCTTTGGCCACAATATCCTCAGCCTTGATGTCCTTGCCCATATCGATCACGTTGAAACCGTAATTGCCAAGCATCATTGCGACAAGGTTCTTACCTATATCATGGATATCACCTTCGACGGTTGCAATGACAACCGAGGGGGAATCTTCGGATGAACCGCTTCCCTTAAGCTCGGGTTCGATCACGGTTATCGCACTCTTCATACTCTCAGCAGATGATATCAGCTGCGGAAGGAAATACTTTCCGGAATTAAAGAATGCACCGACCTGATTGATCGCAGGTATAAGGCAGTCATTAAGAATGTCTGTTGCCTTCTCTCCTTTTTCGAGAGCGGCCTTTGCGGCAGCAGGCGCGGCATTTCTGTTTCCTCCTACCACGGCTTTATATATATCCCTGAGGCTTTCGGGTACTTTATCAAGGTTTTCATCGCCCGAAGACTTTTTCTGTGCAGTACCTGAATCGGTTCCCGATGTTGCGGCGGCTTTCAAAAGTTCTTCTTTTGCTTCCCTTGCTTCCTTAAGTCTGCCGGCGGTTTCGATATATGCGATGTCGCTTTCGGGCTTGTTCAAAAGAAGGTCCGTTGCCCTTGCAGCAGCCACAAGAAGTTCCTGGCCGGGATTCGATATCGCCATAGTAAGTCCATTGGCTATCGCTAGTGTAAGGAATGCGGAATTGACATAACTTCTTTCGGGAAGACCGAATGATATATTGGAAAGACCCGTTATGGTTGCAAACCCGTTGTCATGCGCATACCGGATCGTCTCAAGCGTCTTTACGCCCTGGCTCTGATCCGCACCGACGGTCTGTACAAGTCCGTCCACGACAATGTTATCCTTGGTAAGTCCAAGTTCCGCGGCACGCTTATATATTATATCAATGATCTCTTTCTTCTCTTCCAGATCCTTGGGAAGGCCTTTCTCGGAAAGAGGCAAAAGAATGAATACTGCACCGTATTTTGCAACAGTGGGAAGAAGTCTTTCGAACTTCGCAGGCTCGAGTGATACCGAATTGACCAGAGCTCTTCCGGGGTAATGCCTGAGTGCGGCTTCAAGTATCTCGGGTGAACTTGAATCGAGGCACAAAGGAAGGCTCGTAGTCTGGGTCACTTCATCGATGACACGGAGCATCATGGCACCTTCATCGATTCCGCCCATTCCGACATTTATATCAAGAACTCCCGCACCGTTTTCTTCCTGTTCTGTCGCAAACTGTAAGATACGGTCGGTATTGCCTTCACGAAGCTCTGCCTGAAGCGCTTTCTTTCCGGTAGGATTTATCCTCTCACCTATGATAATGAATCTTCCGTCAAGTCCGAAGGAAAGAGTCTTTCTTTCACTTGAAAGATATCGGATACCGTCCTTACGGTATTCCGTTCTTTTAACAGGTCCTCTTCCGAAGGCGTTTACGATCGATTCGATATATCTGCTGTCGGTTCCGCAGCATCCACCCAGGATCTGAGCACCGGCATCCACAAGAGCTGCCATTTCTTCGGCAAAAAGATCCGGTCCCATCTTATAGACGGTTTTATTATCTTCATCAAGTTCGGGAAGTCCCGCATTGGGCTTGGCGATTATGGGGATACGGGTATTTGCTGCCATATCCGCAACTATATTAACCATGTCCTTAGGTCCCGTCGAGCAATTGACGCCGATGGCGTCAGCACCGAGGCTTTCACACACAACTGCACCCGTGACCGCATCTGTTCCGAAAAGTGTTCTTCCGGAAGCTTCAA
>JAEEGJ010011155.1_pt1 | contig 22946 bp, 19 predicted proteins | sample 8958761 | NCBI WGS metagenome assembly JAEEGJ01 (sample SAMN16246546, study PRJNA631951) | gut metagenome | biome: gut microbiome; feature: rumen; material: RS-attached | host: Bos | place: Iran: Karaj | collected 2018-10 | reverse complement strand
GACAGGTCTGGTTTTTGTTTCATAAACTACTACTTTTATATTTTACGACAACTTAGACAACTAAGACAACATTATACAATTCTCAGAGGAATTGTCTTACCTTTCCATCAACACCAACAATATCATTGGTCTCTTTATCAAGGAAATAGCGTTCTATGGTGGCGAACTTAGGAGAAAAATTCACTAAAACGCCACATGAACATCCGAGAAGACGCATGTAATTAAACAATTGCGCACGGTGACTGCTCACTAATTCTGCAACAGCTTTACATTCAATTATAATGTCCTCTTTGCAAAGAAAATCAATGCGGTATTCTGCATCCATGGGTTTTCCATGGTATGCTGGATGAAATGATAATTCTCGTTTATACGGAATACCATCCTCTTCAAACTGTATTTGCAATCCCTCCTGATAACAGTACTCATTGAGACCCGCCCCCAATTCTTTATGGACCTCATGAATAGCCCCTATCACATCAAAAATATGTTCTTTGTATGTTGAAATATCTATCATCGTTTTGAAATGTTGTCTAAGTTGTCTAGGTTGTCGTTAATAACTACCGTGTTGTGCCGCGGATGACGAGGCGGGTGCGGACAACGCGCTTCTCGACCTTCTCGATGGGGATAAGGCCTTCCACTTTGTCCATCAGGATCTCCGCAGCCTCCTCACCTACCCGATGACCCCGTTGCTCCACCGTCGTCAGCATCGGATCACAGGCCACGGCACGCTGACCGTTGGTAAAGCCACAGATACTGACCTCCTCAGGCACCTTGAAACCAGAGTGCTTTGCCGTATAGAGGATGCCGATGGCCGTATCATCATTCACGGCGAAGAAACCGTCAGGGCGCTCCTCCAAGGCCAGAATCTCCGGCGTCAGCACCTCTGCATCGGCACGATTATCGCAGACACGGATAATCGATTCATCCACCTTCAACCCGTGTTTCAGCAAAGCATCCTTATAGCCGTTGAAGCGGTTCTTCGAGATCTCCAGTTGCATCGGCCCGCCATAGAAGGCTATCCGCTTGCAACCCGTCTCTATCAGATGGGTCACGGCATTATAGGCACCCATATAGTCGTCGACCACCACACGGCTGGCATTCACCCCCGTACAGATACGGTCATAGAACACGATGGGGATGCCGGCATCAATCAGTCTCTGATAATGCTCATAATTCTTCGTATCCTTCGCCTGCGACACAATGATGCCACAGACCTTATAACGATGGAAGTTCTCACAGATACGCACCTCACGCTCATACTGTTCCCCACTTAGGGCCACCATAATCCTGTAACCACGGGCGGCAGCGGCTTCCTCAATACCCGTCAGGATTGAAGAGAAATAATAGTGGGTGAACTCCGGTACGATGACACCGATGACTCTCTGTGGCATCACACGGCTATGACGCAAGGCCTCGCCGATGGCATTGGGCTGGAAGTTGTGCTCACGGGCATACTGCTGAATAGCCTTCCGACGCTCCTCGCTGATACGGGGCGAATCCTTCAGGGCACGCGACACCGTAGCCACGGAAATTCCGAACTCCCGGGCTATGTCCTTCATTGTCATCGGCGCTCTATCTTCCATCGGTTTCTAACTATTCCGATGCAAAGTTACGAAAAAGTTTATGAATAATGATATATACCTTATTATTATTATACATAATCATCCATGCAAACGTTTGCATTTTAGAATAATATCTTTTTATGCAAAAAAAAGTACAACGTAACAAAAAGAAACGTAACTTTGCACCAGAATAACTATACAATAGAATCGATAACTCTAATTAATGCAAATGATGAAGCAGGTAAACATTCAATTTCCGCTTAGGATGCTCGGCCTTATATTAGGGCTGTTCCTATCCGTGAGTGCCTTTGCTCAGATTGAGGTCAAAGGCCATGTGAAAGATGCTACAGGCGAAGCGATTATCGGCGCAACGGTACGCGTGGACGGCACACAGGACGCCACGATTACCGACTTTGACGGTAACTTCGTGCTGAAAGCAAATGAAGGTGCAAACATCACCATCTCTTACGTTGGCTATCAGAACGCCACTGTTAAGGCTGCACCCAGTGTAGAGGTTACGCTCGTTGACGACGCCACCGTTCTGGAGAATGTGGTGGTGATCGGTTACGGCCGAGCCAAGAAGTCTGATTTAACAGGTTCGGTGACGGCCATCAAACCTGATGACATGAACAAAGGTCTGCAGGTCAGTGCCCAGGACATGCTGCAAGGTAAGGTGGCCGGTGTGAACATCACGAACAGTGGTGGTCAGGCTGGCGCAGGTGCCACTATCCGTATCCGTGGTGGTTCGTCGCTGAACGCTTCCAATGACCCGCTGATTGTCATCGACGGTCTGACTATGGACAGTTATGGCAAGGAGGGAACATCCAACGCTCTTTCTTTAGTAAACCCGAACGATATTGAGTCGTTCACAGTATTGAAAGATGCTTCGGCCACAGCCATCTATGGTAGCCGTGCATCTAACGGCGTTATTATCATCACGACCAAGAAGGGCCGTGCTGGCTCAGCTCCACAGGTGAGCTACAATGGCAATGTGAGCGTAAGCATGGTAAAAAAGACGCTCGACGTGATGGATACCTCTGAATATCTGCCATACATCAAGAACCTGGTGATGAATGCCAGAAACTACACGGAAGAGGAGTATCTTGCCAGTCCCGAATACAAGAACTTAGGTTATTTCGACGAGCAGGGTGTACAGCATTTCGCAGATACCGACTGGCAGAAGGAAATATACCGCACAGCCGTATCTACCGACCACAACATCACAGTGACTGGTGGTCTGAAGAACATGCCGTATCGCGTCAGCTTTGGCTATACAGACCAAAACGGTATTGTCAAGAAGAACAACTACCAGCGTTATACCGCCAGCGTCAACTTGTCACCGACCTTCCTTGACAAGCACCTGACATTCAACATCAATGCCAAAGGCATGTATTCCACGACAGACTACAACAATGGCGGTGCCATCTATAATGCCCTGTCGATGGATCCCACCAAGCCCGTTTATGCTGTCACCACCGAGATGAAGCAAAACTACGCCGGCTACTGGCAGTGGCCCAGCACTGCATCATGGGCAGACACACAGTGGAAAGCCAATAAGAACTCACTGGCTCCACAGAACCCCGTTGCAGCATTAGAACTGTATGACTGTACCGGTAAGACCAAGTCGCTCGTCGGCAACATTGAAATACTCTATAAACTTCATGGTCTGGAAGACCTTCAGTTCCATGTCAATGCTGGTATGGACTTGACAAGCGGTAAGTCTAATACAGAGCAGAGCCCATATAGCTTTGACAATTACTATTATGGTTTCTACTCAAACAGCAAGACTGACACCTATAACCTCTCCCTGAATGCATACGCCGACTATATGAAAGAGATTGGCATTCACAACTTCACGGCAATGGTCGGTTATGAGTGGCAGCATTTCCACAAGAAGAACGAGTATCATTCTTATGGACTCTATCCTTCCACCAACACGGAAAGTCCGGGTGCATATTACAACGAGCAGAATAATCCGCCTTACAAGACTGAGAACTATCTTGTTTCATTCTTCGGCCGTTTCAACTACACCCTGCTCGACCGCTATATGATTACGGCTACGGTACGTGCCGACGGTTCTTCTCGCTTCAACTGGCTGAAGACTGCCGACAACCAGCAGTGGGGTGTCTTCCCCTCTGCCGCCTTTGCCTGGAAGATCAATGAGGAGCCCTTCCTGAAGAACGTCGGTTGGATCTCCGACTTCAAACTCCGCTTAGGCTGGGGTATCACCGGTCAGCAAGAAGGTATCAGCGACTTCAGCTATATCCCGACCTACACACCGAACATCCAGGGAGCCTACTACTATCTCTTCGGTGATGGTACAACCACTCGTCCTGATGGTTTCTATCAGGCACTGACATGGGAGAAGACCACCACTTGGAACGGAGGTATCGATTTCGGCATTCTGAACGATCGTCTGACCTTCACACTCGATGTCTACCATCGTAAGACCAAGGATCTGATTAACAAGGTGGTACTGCCCGTCGGTACAAACTTCACCAACAAGATCGACAAGAATATCGGTTCACTGCATAACACAGGTATCGAGTTTGCAGCCAATTGGCGCGCCATCCAGACAAAGGATCTCTCCTGGCAACTGGGTTATAACTTCACCTGGAATAAGAACAAGATTGACGAACTGGTTGACGGAACCAATCCCGACTATATGATCCTTCACGGTGGAGCTGCCTATGGTGTCGGTGGTAACGTCAAGGCCTACCACGTAGACTCACCCGTTGAGGCCTTCTATGTCTACCAGCAGGTATATGACCAGAACGGTCAGCCCATCCTCGGACAGTTTGTTGACCGAAACGGCGACGGCACCGTCACCGCAGCAGACCGTTACTTCTACAAGAAGTCCAACCCCGACGTGATGATGGGACTCACCTCAAAGGTTATCTGGAAGAAGTGGGACTTCAGCTTCTCCATGCGTGCTAACATCAACAACTACGTTTACAACGGCGTAGAGGCAGGCGGTATTTCCAACGTGAGCATCACCGGTCTCTATACTGGTAACGCCTGGCACAATGTCTATAAGGACGCTGCCATCAAAGGCTGGACAGCCACGAGCGAGAAGACAACCCTCTCTGACTACTTCATCCAGAACGCCTCGTTCGTGAAGATGGACAACATCACATTCGGATACTCATTCGACAAGTTCTTCGGCGCAAAGATCAGTGGCCGTACCTTCCTCACTGCACAGAATGTATTCACCATCACAAAATATAAGGGTATCGACCCAGAAATCGACGGTGGCTACGACGGCAGCATCTATCCGCGTCCATTTACTGGAATCTTCGGTGTAAGTCTGAACTTCTAAGCGGGTTTCACCCTAAATGACAAATGACAAATGATAAATGATAAAGTTATGAAACTGAATATATTTAAGAAAACTATGGCTGCTGCAGCGCTGGTCTGCTCATTAGGCTTCACAGCCTGTGTCAACGACCTGCACGTGGAGAACATCAACCCGCAGCAGAACCCTAACTTTACCGAAGAGGCACTGCTGAACAAGATTTATAGCAGCTTTGTACTCACTGGCCAGCAAGGCCCTGCAGGTAAGGGAGACATTCAAGACGTTGACGAGGGCTTCTCTGACTATTTCCGCAATATGTGGGAGTTACAGGAGTTCACCACCGACGAGGCCAGCTGGATATGGATTGGCGACCCGGGTATTCCCGAATTGCTGCACAACACCTATGATGCCAGCAACTCGTGTTCCTCTGGACTTTACTATCGTCTCTTCTTCACCATCACGCTCTGCAACTACTATCTCGACCAGTTCCCCGCCGACGGTAGTGATGAGAACACCAAGCGTCGCGCTGAGGTACGTTTCATCAGAGCCTTCACCTATTATCAGGTGATGGACCTCTACGGCAGCGCTACCTTCACCGAGCATGTTGTGGCAGAGCCAGGTGAGCGATACACCCGCGAACAGTACTTCAACTTCATTGAGAAAGAACTGAAGGAGATAGAGGACCAAATGGGTGCTCCCGGTTCAATGAAGTATGGACGTGTTGACAGAGTCGCTGCCCAATTGCTGCTGGCCCGTCTCTACCTGAATGCCGAGGTTTACACAGGCTCCGCTAAGTGGGGTGAAGCCAAGTCGTATGCCGATAAGGTCATCAACAACGGCTACTACCACCTGAACACCAATACGGCAGTAAACCCCGTTACCGGCGAGAAGTATTCTGCCTATCAGATGCTGTTCCTGGCAGACAACGACACCAACGGTGCCCAGTTTGAGGACATCTTCCCCATCATGCACGATGGTGTTAACACCCAGAGTTACGGTGGTATGCACTACCTCATTCTTTCCTCTTATGCCAAGCCTACCGAGTGCGATATGGAGAAGTGCGTTCCCTCTGGTACAACAGCCGCCTGGGGTAAGTGTATGCGTGTCCGTGGTAAGCTCATCGACAACTTCTTTGGAGCAGGCACGGTCCTTCCCGAGGAGCCTCAGACACAGGAAGAGATCACGAAGATCGCCGGTGACGACCGCGCCCTGTTCTACACAGGTAAAGGTTACACCAAGTACATCGCCGATGAGACCGACGCCACTCACGGCTACGCTTGCTCGAAGTTCCGTAACGTCCGCTCTGACGGAGGTACAACAAGTATCATCGACCAGTTTGTAGATACCGACCTGCCGCTGATGCGTATTGCAGAAGCCTATCTGACCTATGCCGAGGCTGAAACTCGTCAGAATGGTGCTACGGCCGATGCTGCCAATAAGATCAATGAACTGCGCAAGCGTGCCAACGCCGCCACACAGAATAGCTACACCCTCGAAGACATCCGTACCGAGTGGTCGAAAGAGTTCTGGAACGAAGGACGTCGCCGTATGGACCTTGTCCGTTTCAACAGCTATGGCGGACAGGCTGTCTACACTTGGGAGTATATGGGCGGAGCTGCAGCTGGTTCACAGTTCCCTGCCTATCGTAACATCTTTGCCATTCCTCTGAACGACCTGACCAATAATCCGAACCTCGTTCAGAATCCGAGCTACTAAATTAAAGAAGTTATAGAAGTTAAAGAAGTTAATGAAGTTAAGAGTTATGAAAAAGATATATAGAAGTCTGCTCTTCCTGGCTATTGCAGCCGTACCCTTTCTTACCTCCTGTAAGGATGACAACGACAGCAATCCCACTTTGAGCATTCCCAGCACCTTTGTGCTGAACATACCGGAACTGGCAGCCAACAATATCTACGATTTGCCTTACGGTAAGGTAAACGTGACTGCATCGCAGCCCGACTACGGTGGCTGGCCAGCAGCAGTAACCTACGCCATCCAGGTATCACTCGATGGTAATAACTGGACAGAGCTGCCCACCACCTACCCTGCTCCGAATATGAGTATCGATGGTTCCGAGATCAACGATGTGGTGTTGCCACTCTACCGTGCCGCCAATGAGGATCAGGATCCCCCCAGCGGACTGCCCGTCATGATGCGTTCTCGCGCTTTTCTGGGCGACACCGGTGCAGACTTTGCAGAAGTCTATTCCAACTCCGTAAACATCAATGTCTACGCATGGGAAGCTCCGCAGGAACTGGCTCTGCCTACTAATATCTTTGTCTGTGGCGGCAGCATCGCCGATGCTTGGAGCACCTGGAAGCCCGTGCCTCTGATCTGGACGAAGGAAGGACAGTTCTACACGATGATCTATAACAACGCCGACGGCTTCAAGTGGGGCAACAAGCCCAACGACTGGTTCGGTTACGATATGATCGACGAGTATGACAACCAGGTAGACGGTCTGACCATCTCTACTGATGGAGACGGCAATATCGTCTTCGACAAGGCCGGCTGGTACGTACTGAAGTTCGTTGCCTCTATCGAAGGCAAGAAGATCAAGTACAAGCTCACCGTCGCCGAGGGTAAGGCTTGCGCTATCGGTGCTGCCGTCGATAATGGTAGCTGGAGCGGTGTGGAGATGACAGCTCCTGCCGACAAGGACGGCTACTGGACATTCAGCGACTTCACTGGTGCTGGCGAGTTGCGTGCTTACATTGTTGTGCCTGGTGTTGACTGGTGGCAGACAGAGTTTACCATCCTCAATGGCAACGGTGAACTGATTTGGCGCGATGCCGAACACAATAGCGACTCCAACTGGAAGGACGACGTAGGCGAAGAATACTCTGTCTCGGTAGGTCCCGGCAAGATTGTCAAAGTCAACTTTGACCGCAGTGTTGGTATCGTAGAAGATCTTTAATTATCTAAGAAGTTAAAGAAGTTAAGGAAGTTAAAGAAGTTAAAGAAGTTAAGGAATATGAAGAAGAATATATTATTCGGTGGAATGCTGCTCCTTGCAGCAGCATTCACCGGTTGTTCGGAGGATTTCACGGATTGGGCTAAGCCTATCACCAATCCTCAGCCCGAAGCCATCACCATCCCTGGTGTGACCGCTTCTGCAGCCGCTGACGTCACCAATCTGGCTGGCAAAGATGAGGCCGTAAAACTGATATCACTCAGCACCGCCTCCGCCCCTGAGGGTACCACCCTCGACAAGATGCGTATCGTCTTGACACCGGCAGATTTAGACGGAGCAGAGCCAAAGACCCTCTCTGCCATTTCCACCCTTGATGGAACTTTCTCAAAGACGGCTCTTCAGGAGATTATTCAGGAATACTATGGCAAGCGCCCTGACGTGCGTACTTTCGATGCTGACGTCTATCTTGATGGTGTCTATAACGGACAGGCAGCATATATCGATGCCGGTTCTGTACAGCTAAGCCTGATTCCAGAGGCTCCGTACATCGCTCCGAGTTACTACGTGGTAGGCGGTGCCCTCGACTGGGCAGGATCAGCAGCCTCCAAGGAGCAGAAGTTCAACCACAGCGATTTCGATGTCTATGATGACCCGATCTTCACGATCGTCATCGATGCAGCAGAGGGTGACACCTGGTTTGCCATCGGTGAAGAGGCCGCACTCGACGCCATCACCAACGACGGCGACTGGTCGAAGCTCTTCGGTATTGTCGGTGGTGAAAACAAAGCACCTACTGGCAAGCTCGACTACCGCTACAACTTAGGTGCCGACAACTCGTTCTGCGTCGAGGCTGGTGCCAAGAAGATCAAGATCACCATCGACATGATGGAACAGACCTATGTGGTGACGCCCGTCAACATCTCCGACACTTACTACCTCATCGGCGGTCCTGGCGAATGGAGTGCAGAGTCGGCTATGACGATGCAGTTCTCACACAGCGACAAGGATGTCTTCGACGATCCCGTCTTCACCTATACCTTCGATGGTGGTAAGGAGATGTGGTTTGCATTCGGTGACAAGGAGGCTATCGACGCCGTGGCAGCAGGCACATGGAACAAGCTCTTCGGTACCACTGGTGCAAGCGAGGATCTGGAAGGTAACTTCGACCGTCGCTACAACCTCGACGGCGACCACTCCTTCCACATCGACGGCTCTGCCAAGATGTACCGCTTCAGCATCAATATGGCCGAAATGACCTATGAGATCAAGGAGTTGAACTTCAACGAGTATATCTACGAGGCTGGTGTGAACAACAACTGGGGATCTGAGGAGCAGCCGCTCTACTGCCCGAACCAGGACGGAATCTACTATGGCTTCTTCTACGCTCAGGATGCAGACTGGAGTGGCGGTATGGGCGCCTTCAAGTTCACGGGTGCATTCAACTCCTGGAACGAGGGTAACTATGGCACAGGCTCCATCAACGACGACGGCCTCACAGGCACGCTCATCGACGACGGCGGTTCTGGTAATGTCCTGGCCACACCTGGCTTCTACAAGGCAGAAGTGAATCTGGCCGAGATGACCTACAAGCTCACGCCTATCACGGGTATCGGCCTCATTGGTCCTGCACAGGCAGGAGGATGGGATACAGACACCGATCTGACCTACAACCCGGATACACGCGCCTTTGAGGGTACCCTCGAATTGGCTGCAGACCAGTATAAGTTCCGTGCCAACGACGGTTGGGACATCAACTGGGGTGGTACGTTAGACAATCTGAAACAGGACGGCGACAATCTCAAGATCGAGACGGCTGGTAAATACTTCATCCAGTTCTTCCCGCGCTGCGAGACCAAGTCCTATGCTATCGTCACGGCAGTTGAGTAATACTACTCGACCTTTACCCTGACCATCCGAGGCGGGCTGCCCGAAAGGGTGGCTCGCCTTTCTCAGCCACAGATTACACAGATGATCACAGAAGATATGATTATCATAGAATCTGTGTGAATCGATTAATCGGTGTAAATCGGTGAACTCGGCTCTGCCGCTTGCTACCGCAGGGACGCAAGAATCTGTGGCTAAAATATAGTGAAGAATGAAGAAAATAACAACATTGCTCATCGGTCTCATCACCACCACTGCCAGCGCACAGCCCAAGCACTATCTGGGCGGTGATGTCTCTTTGTTGCCATCCTACGAAGAACAAGGAACAGTTTACAAGGACTATGACGGTCAGAAGGTCAGTCTGCTGTCCTTCCTGAAACAGCAGGGATGGAATATGATCCGCGTCCGTCTATTCGTCGATCCGCAGAATGCACCAGACAGCCATAAGGGCGAAGGGGTGTGTCAGGATCTGAACTATGTCATCGGCCTCTGCCGTCAGATTAAGAAGGCCGGCATGCAGGTGATGCTCGACTTCCACTACAGCGACACATGGGCAGACCCCGGCAAGCAGTTTACGCCGAAGCGATGGGAAGGCTGCGATGCCAAGTCGCTCGCCGACAGTGTCTATGCCTACACCCGTCGCTCGCTGCAGGCAATGAAGCGGGCAGGCGTCGCTCCGGAGATGATACAGGTGGGCAATGAGATTACCAACGGTATGCTGTGGCCTACCGGCAAGCTCGACCCTTCAGGCATTGAGGGCTTCGACACCCTCTGCAGTTTCCTGAAGGCAGGCTGCAAGGCCTGTCGTGAGGTGTGTCCCAAGGCCCAGATCATCATCCATACCGAGAAGGCCGGCGACTGGGACATCACCCGTAACTATTACCGCCAGCTGCGCGACCGTCGTGTCGACTACGACATCATCGGCCTCAGCTACTATCCCATGTGGCACGGTACTATCCCCAATCTGGGCAAGACTCTCGACAACCTCAGCTGGCTCTTTCCTGAGAAGCCGGTGATGATCGTCGAGGCGGCCGCCTACTACTCACACGACAACGACCCCTGGGCCAAGCCAGACCAATTCAGCGAGTTCTATCCCATCAGCGTAGAGGGGCAGACGCAGTTCACCAGCGAACTCGTCACCGAACTCCTTCGCCACCACAATGTCATAGGACTTTTCTGGTGGTTCCCTGAAGAGAACGCGTTCAACAATCAGGTCACCAAGGGGTGGCTCAACCGCGGACTCTTCGACAACCACACAGGCAAGGCTCTGCCCGCCCTGCGTGAATTCGGAAAATACAAATAACAAAGAATAAAGAATATGAGACTAAAGACTACAAACATCGTGAAAGTGCTGGTGACACTATTCGCTTTTCACTTCTCGCTCCTCACCGCCTCTGCCCAGGGCTGGCCTGAGAACTACGGTGGCGTGATGCTCCAAGGATTCTACTGGGACTCGTTCAAGGACACCCGCTGGGTACTCCTCGAACAGCAGGCCAATGACCTCGCCGCTTCCTTCGACCTCATCTGGATTCCCCAAAGCGGCAACTGCGGCTCGCAGTCCATGGGCTACGACGATCTCTGGTGGTTCAACGACTACAACAGTTCCTTCGGCAATGAAGCCCAGCTGCGCTCAATGATCCAGACCTTCAAGGCCGCCGGTCTCGGCACCATCGCCGACGTGGTCATCAACCACCGTCGCAACCTCTCCAACTGGGTAGATTTCCCGAAGGAGAGTTGGAATGGTGAGGACTACGAGATGGTTTCCACTGATATCTGCGCCAACGACGACGACGGTGCAACCAAGAAATGGGCTACATCCAAAGGCTACAGCGTCAGCACTAACAACGACACGGGCGAAGGCTGGGGCGGTATGCGCGACCTCGACCATAAGAGTGAGAATGTGCAGCGCATTGTCAAGGCCTATCTCAACTTCCTGCTCAACGACCTCGGCTATACCGGTTTCCGCTACGATATGGTAAAAGGCTACAGCGCCTCTTATACCAAGATATACAACGAGGACTCGAAACCGCAGTTCTCCGTCGGCGAGTGCTGGGACAGCAGCAACACCATCCGCAAATGGATTGACGGCACCGAGAAGACCAGCGCAGCCTTCGACTTCCAGTTCCGCTATACCGTCCGCAATGCCTGCAACAATGGCAACTGGCAAAGGCTGAGCCAACAGAACGAAGGCAACTGGCCGCTCGTCAGCAGCAACTTCAGCAGCGGTGCCTATCGCCAGTATGCCGTCACTTTCGTCGAGAACCACGACACGGAGAAACGCTCCAATGCGGCTCAGGATCCGCTGAAGAAGGATACGCTGGCAGCCAATGCCTATATGCTGGCCATGCCTGGCACACCCTGCATCTTCCTCAAGCATTGGCAGGCCTATAAGGATGAGCTCAAGGCGATGATTGCCGCCCGCAAACTCGCGGGCATCAACAATATGTCGACCTACGAGAATGTCGCCAACAACACGAAATACTACGCCAACAGCATCGACGGCAAGCTGCTCGTGGTCGTAGGCGACGAGAAGCAGGTCCAGCCCGACGGTACCTGGACGAAGATCCTCTCCGGCTACCACTATGCCTACTACCTCGCTAACTCGATGGAAACGGCGTGGGTGAACAAAGGCTCCGGTGATTTCTCCGAGCCTTTCGACGTCGAGCTGAAGGCTGTATCGAATACCGACGACGCCATGCTCGTCTATACCCTCGACGGCTCCGAGCCCTCTGCCACCAACGGCACACAGACGCTCAGCGGCACCCTCGTCCGTATCGAAGACACTGCCACCCTGAAAGTCGGCCTGTTAGTCAACGGTGTTGTCTCTGGCATCGTCACGCGTACCTATACCTATCAGGAAGCAGTGCCTTCAGAGGTAGTCATCCCCGACTTCTGCACCGTCGCCGAGGGAGAGGTCTGCGCCTTCTTCGAGGCACCCACCCACTGGACCAACTCCATCTACTGCTGGGCTTGGACGGACTCTCCCTCCGATAACTTCACGGGAGGCAGCTGGCCTGGTGTCGCGTGCGAACTCTTAGGCACAGCTTCTAATGGCAACACCGTCTGGAAATGGACGTGGGATGGCAAGAAACAGAAAGGCTCCTCTGCCACCAAGCCTGCGAAGATCATCTTCAACAACAACGACAAGCCACAGACCGATGACCTGATTTTCACCCAGGCAGGCTATTACAACGAGGAAGGCCTCCAAGGCGTCGTCACGGCTACGGCCATTACGGCTCCTATGAGTCAGGAGTCAGGAGTCGGGAGTCGGGAGTGGTATGATCTTCAGGGGCGCCGTCTGAATGGCTATCCCTCAAAGAAAGGCGTTTATATCCACAACAGTAAGAAGACCGTGATCAAATAAAGAAAACCCGCCAAACGGCGGGTTTCTTTATTTTCTAATTGTAAAGTATGCTGAGCCCTGTGGCATTATACCACTCGAAGAACTTAATGTCGTCGTTGAGCTGGGCATAGTCGCCGCGTTGAGGATCCTGTGGCACGAACATCGATACTCCGTGGAACTTCTCTGCCGTCACCGTGAAATCGGAGTACTTCAAATTCCAGTGCTTATCTGTTGCCCATGTGGTAGACATGCGGCGCTCTATGACCGCCTTGTCAAGAGCCTGACGCCACTGTTGGTAAACATCGGTAGGAGCGTATGTGTGCATAAAGTCACCGGCATCGTAGAAGACGTTGTATTCCGGGAAGAACTTGTCACGAGTGTCGTCTGAGTGATAGTAGTGGATCATCCCCTTCATGTCAGCATAGCCATTGCCGATATTCTCCTTCACGGCCACGAGGGCTGTGCGTGTAGCCTGTGCCACGTTCTCCATCTCTGAGGTCTTGACGGCGACGAGGGGGAGCGTGCCTCCGACACTGTCGAAATACTTGTCGATGATTGTCTTGTAGAAGTCACCGTCCTTAAACATATCGGGCACAATCTGGTCGTAGGGCGCGCCTTTGCCAGGGATCTCTGCGGGAGAGCCGATGAGGTAGTCACACGTGGTACGCAGCTCGTAGAGGTTCTCTAAGCACATCATGTTGCAGCAGTCGGTCATGATGAACTTCATGTGAGGCATCTCTCTCAGGACACCGGCCAGCGTGGGGATGTTGATCCAGCGCTCATTGGATTTGGTGAAACTGTTATCGCCATAGTCGACGCAGATGGCACGGCTATACTTATTGTGAGGCACCTCCTTCTTCTTCAGCCAGCCACTGCCGTGACTACCGAACACGAGGCCGTAATTGCCGTCCTTCGCAGGATACTTACTGAAGACGTAATTCATCACGCCCTCCATCACGCCGGGGTCACAAGCACGATTCACGCCGTCGCTGCTATGGATGCCTAAGTCGCTGAGGCTCACTGAGTCGGTCACTTCACCGTTCTTCAGACGGGCCACCCATGACTCTCCCGCCTTGTGGAAGCGTGCAAACACGATCAGGTTTTCATTGTCACGGAGGTGCTTGGAGCCTTCCTTGCAGTCCTGGAGGTTCTCTTTCAAAACGCCTGCCAGGTCGTTGCCGCCAGCCAGATAGATGAGCACGGTTTTGGCGTTGGCAGGACATTCTGCTCCGTTGTCGCGGGCATTGGCTACGGGATCATCTTCGTTAGAACATGCACTGAATGAAACACTAACTGCGGTAGCGATGCTCATGAGCATCATCTTTACCAAATTCTTTTTTGTTGTCATAACTTTCATTTTTTATTTTTATTTTCTGATGCAAAGTTACGACGGATTTTTGCTCTTTACAAGATATTTCGTATCTTTCATCTGAAGTGTTTACGACACACCCGGCATATTTGCGACATCCGTCGGAATGGTTGCCATATCTGTCGCAAAAGGGCATAAAAAAGGCCGAAAGTAATAAATTTAGGCACGGATTACACGGCTTTTATCAAAGACACGACTTTCTAAACGCATAGGAAGCCGTGTCCTTATCTTATAAGGCCGTGTAATCCGTGCCTAAAATCAAATGCTTTTGTTGAACATAAGGCGGAAGACGAACCAGACGTGCATGGCGATAGTGGAGAACCAGCCGTAGTGGCGGGCCATGACACGGAAACGCTCAAGGAGTGACTCGCGATGGTGGAGGGTGGTCTGGCCTTCCTCGGTGTAGTTGGCAACAACCATATGGAGGTTGTGGAGGGGAACGTTTTCTTTGGCGGCGGCCTTCATGATGCGGATGCACCAGTCGACATCGGCGGAGTAACGGTAGCGTAGGTCGTAAGGCGTGGCGATGGCAAAATCGGTACGGGCGTAGAAGGCCTGATGACAGACGAGCATACCGTGGCGGAAGGATTTCCAGGTGAGGTGCTCTGGGGGAGAGAGACGGCGGTGGTGAAGAAATCGGCCTTCAGAGTCGACGATGTCCGTATCTCCATAAAGCACAGCTGGTTTCTCACAAAAGGGACTGTCCCCATTGTGAGATAAAGACGCCACGATGCGACTGACAGTATCGGAGGTGGGGAGGAAGTCACCGGCATTGAGGAAACAGACGTAGTCGCCATCCAGGGAACGGAGACCTTTGTTCATCGCGTCATAGATTCCGTGGTCAGGCTCTGAGGTAATCTGGATGCGATGGCCATTGTCGGCAGCGTTGGAACGCCGTATGTAGTCGTCGACGATTTGAAGGGTGCCGTCTGTAGAGGCACCGTCGATAATCAGGTGTACAATGTCACGATAGTCCTGCTGGAGCACACTATCGAGCGTTCGCTTCAGCACATCGGCTGCATTATAAGTTATCGTGACGTAAGTAATGACCATTGTTTACCCTTTATTATCTATAATCTATAGTCTACAGTCAACACCTACAGTCTATAATGCTTGAAGGCCATCGCCTGCTGATAGACATCGATATAACGGATAGCGACGCTCTGCTGCGAGTAAGACTGTGAAACCTTACGCACACAGTCGTCGCTGAGTGATTCGTAGTGGGCCGAGGTAAGCACCCAGCGGATGCCACGGGCGAGGTCGTCAGCACTGCGGTATTCGGCCACATAGCCATTGCGCTTGTGGTCAATCTCCTCAGGGATGCCACCCACACGGAAACCCACGCATGGCAGTCCGCAGGCCATCGCCTCCATAATAGTGTTGGGCAGGTTCTCGGACAACGAGGGGAGCACGAACACATCAGACGCCTGATAAATATCGACGATGCGTCGCTCGTCGTTGACGTAGCCTAAGGGGATAGCCTCAAGCGAGAGCTGCGGCGTAACCTCCTCGGCGTGACCTCCCAGGATAAGAACAGTCGCATTAGTGAGGTCGTGCAACAGGCGACAGGCCTCAATGAGATAGCCCATACCCTTGTTCTCGTTGGTGACGCGCTGGGAGGCGAAGAGGATATACTGGCGGTCAAGCGGCAGTCCGAGACGCTGACGCGCTTCCTGACGATTGCCACGATGATAGATGTGGGTGTCGATGGGGTTAGGGATGCTGGTGATCTTATGTCCCTGAAGCAGGGCACTGGCCTTCGCCTCACCTTCGAGCCATCGGCTGCAGGCGACGTAATAGATGTTCTCGCCGTCGAGCATACGCTCCTTCTTGTGCCAGACGCTGGTGGAGAGGTCGCTGTCAGAACCTCCACCAGGAAGCAGACGGCAGTGACGACAACCGGAGGTAAAACGGCGGCAGCCAAGGGTGACGTGACAGAGGGCCGTAGCAGGCCAGATATCGTGCATCGTCCAGACAACGGGTTTGCCTGAGCGCAGGATCTTGCGGATGGAGCTGAGGGAGAGCATGCCCTGATTAATCCAGTGGAGGTGGATGACGTCGGCCTCCTTGAACTCCGGCAGGCGGGTGATATCGGATCCGGCGTTGGCGAGATCGATCTCAAAGAGGTGACGACGGGAGAAGTGCAGCCGGCAATAGATGACAAATCGCTCCCAAAGGAAATGCCAATGGAGCAGGGGCGATTTGGGCAGGGCAACGACGGTGAGCGAGTCGCAGAGTTTGTCGCGCACCAGCATCTTCGCCTTGACCCCGTTATTGTTGAGGGCCATCATCAGACGGTTGGCTGCTACGGCAGCACCACCCGTCCTATCACTGGTATTCACAATCAGAATTCTCACGGCTGCAACAAATTATTCACTTTTCACTCTTCACTTTTCACTTCTTTTCCTTGGCCTCCTTCTCACGGCGCTTCTGCTCCTTACGGGCCTCCTTTTCAAGACGCTTCTGTTCCTTGCGAGCTTCCTTCTCCTTGCGCTTCTGTTCCTTTTCAAGTTCCTTCTCGCGCTTGCGCTGTTCCTTCTGCAACTTCTTCAGTTCCTTGGCACTCTGCTTGGCGGTCTCGCGCTCGGTCATATTATACTCCTTCGTCTTGAGCGCATCCTCGAGTTTTTCACGAATCATCTCCTTATCGAAGGTGATGACCATGCCGAAGAGTCCCAAGGAGAGGGTGTTGTCCTTACCTTTGAGACGGACGGTAGTGGTATTGAATACGAAATAGTTGTGCTCATTCAGCTTCGAGTTGAGGGCGGTCTCTGCGGTCTTGACCACCACGCCCTTGCTAATCTTGGCCAGCACATTGTCGCCCAGACGGTCAACGGACTCTTCTTCTACGTATTCCTCAATAGCCTTCAGCATCGCTTCCTTATGTTGTTCCTTATCGGGCCGTGTTAGGATCATAATCACAGCCACCATCAATAAGATGAGAACGACTAATAATTTCTTCATACACCTATTTATATTATATATACTATTTTTTGACGGTGCAAAGGTACGAATAAGCGAGAAGAAAACCAAATTTTATTTGGATTTTCTCGAACGAGAGTACTTTCGACAAAGTCAAAGGTACGAAAAAAAAGAAGTAGAAAATAGTGGTTAAACGGCCAAAAGTTGATGTTATCGCACACATTCCCTTGATTTAAGTCAAGAATAAAGGGCATTTATACACTTAAAATGCATAAAGTCTTGCGAGATTGGAAAAATCGTCGTACCTTTGCATCGTCAAAAGGTTAATAGATTGTTTTAGGTTAGTAGTAATATTTATAGTTTTAGGTTTTTAGTTATTGGTAAAAGAAAGTTTTCAACTGGGTAACAGGAGGCAATTGTGAAATTCCCTTTTAAACTTTCAAATTTTTAGCCCAAAAGGCTGAAAATTTCTTTTAGAGAAAAGGATTTTTAGTTAAACATAGGCTTTTTCAGATGCCGCGGCTCGCGAGAGTCGCGGCATCATTCTTTTATTCATAAGAGTTCTGCATATTTTCTCAAAATGAGACTATTTTTTCCTGCCATGGGACGGTTGTTCTTGACCGTTTGGCTAAATTTGCAGCCAAATCAAACTCAACAAGCGTATGAATACAATGCTGATTATCACTGTCGCTCTCGCAGCTGCCATTGTGGTGGTACTGCTAGCACTCATTGTCATCATCATCTACCAGCGTTGGCGCATCGGTGACCAGAACGTCTTTATCGAGCGCTTCATCCGTCAGAACGAAGAGCAGCGCGAAAAGTTGAAGAGAGCAGGAATAATATAAACCTCCTCAGATGGAATAAGCCCAATAAAAATACTAAATATGTTATTAAAAACTACTAAAAATGAATGGAGTGTTGGTGAATTAGTCACTCTTGACTGGACTCGGACACACTTAATAAAAGAAGGTAAAATGTTATACTCATACATGATAGATTCGAGTTATTTCTGCATTCGTGAGGCTACAGAGAGTCAGCGAGGCATTTTGATAAAGAGTTTGGGTAAGACTAAACAGAATGACATCATGCTGGTGAGGGGAAAGCCATTCTGCAAGGATGATTTCGACAACATGTTCTTGAATAAGCACTACTTTAGTTTCTCGTTCCCAATGGTGGACGAACTGAAAGAGGTCTTAGATATTCTCCGCTCCGACATAGACATACAGCAAAAACTTTTAGACAATAATATGATTACCAATCCCAATGGCACATTTTGGGTGAACGATACCAAGTCCCAGTTCCTTGGTTTGAAGCAAAAGCTTCAGTATTATGACTCGCCAACCGATAGTCTGGTCACTGCCAATAGCCAGAGCGAGCGCCACCAGCGTATTACCATTGTTTACTTTGGTTTGCAGACAGACTATGCCTATGACAATAAAAAAGTTGAAAGCTCTCCCAGAAACTATGACATCGGCATTGAAATAAATAAGGATGAATTACTCCCCATTACGGGGCAAAGGCACGCCTTGCAGAAATGATGTATCATAAATAATATTAGTAAGTAATTTTGTACCCCAAATAAATAAAAAACAGCTCACAATGAACGTTTTCCGCAAAATAATGCGTACCTTTGCACCGTGTGGCTCACACTTCTTTTGGTTATGAAATAACGGTATGAGAACTATCCTGCTGATGAAAATGACGGTACCGACATCTCCATCTTTAATTATTGAATGAGACAAACGATATATTTTATATTATTATGCGCAGTGCTATCCATCGTTGGTTGCATGAACTGCAGCGAAACCACGGATGACGAAAAGTCAAAAGCCGCGTGGCAGAAGTATCACGAAGCACGCAAGGCAGGGAACCTGGAGCGTTTATTGGCAGTCATCGACAGCATGGAGCAGGAGGAAATTGTCAGCCCGGCGAAGGCCGACCACATGCGAGGACATGGCTACGATGCCGGTTGGCAGATGCGAATAGCAGAGCATTACTATAAGAAGGCTTACGAAAAGTATGCCCTCAACCCTTCACAAGACTGGGACAGCTATACTGACGCAGGCTACCGCTGGGCGTGTCTGCGTTTCGGTCGGGGCGACACTGAGGGCGCGTTGAATGTTATCACCGGGCTGCTGCCACAAGCCAAGGAGAATAAAGCATTCCCCAAAATGTTAGAGGCAGGGTTGCTGATGCTGATGGCAGACTGCCAGATACAACTGCACCAAAACGACGAGGCACGCCGCAACTGGCAGAAGGCCTATGAGATACAGCAGTCCAATAAAGATGATCAAGCAGCAGTCTTGCCCTGGATAAGTCTGAGCATATCCGCCAGTCTTTTCAATATGGGTGATGTCGAAGGGGCACAGGAGTGGCTTGAACGTGCAGAACTGGAGTTCCCCCAATATGAACAACAGGGCGACTCGCTCATCATAGAGGAATGGAAAGGCCATTTTGCCCTCTGGCGGGCACGCTACCTACAGGCGACAGGCCGTGTCGCCGAGGCCGCCACCACCTATGCAGCCGTTCCACGCAGTTACATCATGGAACCCCGTGGCTATATGGAGGCGGCAGAATACCTGATGGATGCCGGCCGCTACGACGAGGCTGCCTACTGGTACGAACAGATGGATCATTCCTATGTGGCTACCGACGGCGCGCAGATGACCTTCGAGAATATCGCCTCACGCCTGTCTCCCCGTTATTCAGCCTACCGCAAGGCTGGGCGTAACGGCGATGCCATAGTTATTGCCGACAGCATCAGTGCCGCCATCGACTCTGCCCTTGTCTGGCAGAAAAAGAACGAAGCCAGCGAGTTGTCCATCATTTACCAGACACATGAAAAGGAACTTGCCCTGGAAGAGTCAGAAGCCAAGACCGCCATCTATCGCATCCTCGCCGTCACGACCTTCCTCGTCTGCGGATTCCTCGCCTATTTATTCTGGCGGGCAGTACAATATAACAAGGTGATCTTCGAGAAGAACCGCCGATTAGTGGTTGAGAAAGAACAGCGTGAGCGCGAGGAACAGCAGGCCGTCGAGCTGTTGAAGTCTGAGCCGGAGGGACAGCTCACCCCTAACCAGCAACTCTTCCGCCGCATCTGCGAACTGATGGACAGCCCTGAACGCATTTACACCGACACAGACTTGGACCGCCTCCGCCTGGCTCAACTTCTTGGCACCAATGAGCATTATATTACCGATGCCATCAGTGCCTGTGCCAATGGCAAAAGCGTGAGCGGTTTCCTCAATGACTATCGTCTGCGATACGCCTCCCACCTACTGACCACCACTGATAATTCCGTCACCCTTATTGCCGAACTCTCCGGTTTCTCCCGGAGTTCATTCTTCCGTGTCTTCAGCGATGCCTATGGCATGTCGCCCTCGGATTATCGAAAAGTCGCGAAGAAATAAAAAACACCCATTCCATCGGTAAGAAAGTGTCTGGTTGCCTTACTCCAGACACCTTTTTCATGTTTTGAGACTTCCTGAAAAGCACATTTTCTTGAAATGGGACTTTGTTTTCCTGCTGTGAGACTATTGTTTCCCCACCTTGCCGTAACTTTACAGCCGAAATCGCGAAATCAAGAACGTAACGGTATTGTACAACTCTTCATACCTATTTGTAATATGGATACATTAGCAGTCATCATCATCGCGTGCCTCGTGACCATCGTCATTCTGGTGCTTATTGTGCGCAATTCAATGCTTAGCAACAAAATCACTGATACAACTGTGGAGTATGATCGTCTGAAACGCGAGAACGACTCGTTGGAGAAGGAATGTAAGGAATTGGTTGACGCACTCAACAAAACCAAATAGAATAATGATAATTAATAATAACGACAATGAAAAAGATTATGATGACACTCGCAGCCGTCCTTTGCTGCGCAATGACAACAACCGTAGTGAACGCACAAGAGGCAGAATCGCCCATCAAGAAAGGTGAGCGCCTGGCAAAGGCCGCCGATGATGCCCCACAAGATTGGAAGAAGCAATATGATGCGGCAGAGTTCTATCTGAACGAGTCTAAAGGCACCCCAAATACGATACTGGCAGAAAAGTATGTCACTCGTGCCCTTGAGATTGCAAAGGGCCAGACAGTCAAGCGCGATACAATCCTTGGCAAGTCACTTGAACTCATGTCTGCCATAGGGATGTATAATAAAAATGTCGATCAGATGATAGGCTACTACGATCAGGCCATCCGTGCATACGTTGACGAACTGGGCTATCAAAATGCAGCCATACCACCACGCATTGCCTTCCTCGCTTCTTTGAAATGGATGCTTCATTCATCGGGGGCTTACGCCTATGGTGATGCTGATGCAGTCAAAACTTTACGTGAGGCATTTCTTCTCAACAATCAATTGCCAGAGGGACAACGAGCTGAAGGAATGGAGGATGCTGAGACCTTATATGCCCTATCGCATGAGATACTGATGGCAGAACATAAGCAGCTGATGAAGGATAAGGTGTGGCTGTGGACCGATCAGGCCGATGGCAAGACATACACCATCCTGGCTTTCGATGACTGGACGGTGGATCAACCTGCCGGATTAATGGCCACTATGTTTGTTGATAATCAAAACGGAAAAAATGAATCAGACTTTAAGTACTGTCTTGTGCTGATGGATGAACAAGGAAACATCACAGTGCGCAAACCAACCGAATTCGTCTGGAATGTAAACTTCAATCAGAAAGGTAACGCCTTTCGTCTGAGTGATAAGACAAACCTCCGTGTGGTCAGCATCACCAGCGAAAAGCACCAGCAAATCATCGATGCCTTCCATAAGTTTGAGAAAAAATAAAAACCACCGACGACCCCATCGGCGTCATTGATGAGCTCTACGGCATGACCTTCCGCGAGTATCGACAGGTATCGCAGCAATAAGTATTTCATAAAAGGACAGATGAAACATGTATTATACCTTCTTATATACATCGGACTGGCCCTGACGATGGGTTGCTCGAAGCCTGATCGTAGTGGGGAGGCAGAAAAGCTGATAGACGAACTGACTGACTTGGGCTTTGAGAACCTGGAACTGGCGTTGGCGCGGGTGGATAGTGCCGATGAGGCTGGCGTGTTCACTGTAGTACAAGCCAACACCGTCAAGGCCATGATTTATGAGAACGCTGACTGGCTGCAGATGGCGGCATATTGTGCCAACAATGCCATTGCTGCTGAAGCAGAACATGCCATTATTACGCCGGGCGACAGTAACCTCTATTGCATTGCTCGCTGGATACTGGCCGACGGCACCTTTGTCAATGGCGAATATGGTAAATCGATTTCGCTGGCCAAGGAAATCCTTACGTTTGTTGGGGAAGGGACATCAACAAAGGATATAACCATGAAATGCAGGGCTTTGTCACAGATAGCTGAGTGTGAAAGCGAACTGAACCATGTGGACGAAGCCGAACGACTATTCCTACAATGCGCCGAGATCCTGATGGAGAGCACTCTGCATGCCACTGATTATGGGGATATTGACCCGCTTATCTACACGCTATTATCGCTTAACGACCTTTATATCGACAACAAGATGCCCGAGAAGGCGTTACCCCTCATCGCGAAGATGGACACGGCCATCAACCGTATGGCACGGTGTTCCAACGATACAGACAGGGCATTGCAGAAACGCCGCAACAACGTGA
>JAEEGJ010011154.1_pt1 | contig 22947 bp, 16 predicted proteins | sample 8958761 | NCBI WGS metagenome assembly JAEEGJ01 (sample SAMN16246546, study PRJNA631951) | gut metagenome | biome: gut microbiome; feature: rumen; material: RS-attached | host: Bos | place: Iran: Karaj | collected 2018-10 | reverse complement strand
CCTGCATCATAGCCTGTGGAGAATTACGGAAGCGGTCGCAGATTGCAAGAAGCTTTCGCGGAATATAGGCGTTTGAAAGATCGACCATGCGGCTAACCTGATTTGCATTTGTAATCGGCATAATACCTGCAAGCACAGGAACATGAATACCTGCCGACTGAAGGCGATACAAAAACGAATAAAGCATGTCGTTATCAAAAAACATCTGTGTTGTAAGAAAATCAACACCTGCATCTACTTTATATTTAAGTAAATCAATATCTGTTTCGCGGCTTGTACTTTCCGGGTGGCCTTCGGGATAGCAGGCGCCTCCTACACACATGCCTTCTTTTTTCAAAAGTGCAACAAGGTCAGAAGCATGAGTAAAACCTGAAGGAAAAATATTTTCACCTTCTGCAGCATCTTGTGGCAAATCTCCGCGCAAAGCCAGAACATTTGTGATATTTTTACTTTTCAAATCTGCAACAGTTTTTTCCAGCGACTCTTTTGTAGAACGAACGCATGTAAGATGAGCAAGGGCTGTTGTACCATTCTTCTCTATTGCTTCTGCAATTTCGGAAGTATATGCCTGTGTTGTACCTCCGGCACCAAATGTAACACTTATAAAATCAGGGTTAAGTTTAGTAAGAGAAACTGCAGTTTCTTTAATTGATTCAAGCGCTTCCTTCTTCTTTGGAGGGAAAACCTCAAACGAAAGCGAAACTTTCTTGCTATTCAAAATATCAGAAATATTCATTGCCATTTCTATAGTTTAATGATTAAAGGGATTACTGTCGAGAGCCACGATGTTTGCCCTACAATTACAAAAATTTTTTACAAAACCTATTGACATAGTAGGTAAAAGCCGATATAAATATATACATACCTACAACATTAGTAGGTAATACAAACTAAAACAAATCTAAACGGAGGTACATTATGAAATTATTCTTTGAAAAATTAGTTCGTGAAAATTTCCGCAACGGACGAATGTGCCTGTGTTGTCTTTTCAACTAGCCGGAAAGTTCTTTCGGTATAAATCAATTTTAATCAAAAACTCGAAACGCTTCTAAAAATAACGTTTCTTAACAAAAGGAGACATAACTATGTCCGAAAAAAGAGAGCTTGTATTTAAAGCTTTTAATAACGAAAAGACAGACAGAGTACCCGTTGGATTCTGGTTCCATTATACACCAAATGAACTGCTTTCTGCGTATGAACATCCGGAGTATCGCGACCTGAACATCAACGGACACAAAAACTTTGTAAAATCCTTTAAGCCGGATTTTGTAAAGCTTATGAGCGACGGTTACTTTTTTGAACCTGAAACCGCAAAAATCATTAGCAAAGCAAAAAAAGCTGCAGATTTACGCAAGCTTGTTCCAATTGCTGCTAATGACAAATGGATTAAGGATCAGGTTTCGCTGGTAAAAAAGCTTACTACTTCCTTTGGAAAAGAAGTTGCAACCTTTTACAACATCTTCGCACCTGCTACAGCATTTAAGTGGGCAGCCGGTGGAGATAAAAAGCTTGCCGCCTTTATCAAGGAAGATAAAGAAGCAGTTATCTACGCACTTTCTGTAATTGCACACAACACTGCAATTCTTGCACACGAGGTAATCAAATCTGGAAAAGCAGACGGTATCTACCTTAGTGTTCAGACAATTCAGGATTTAAGTGTAGGTCCGGATCTTTATTCAGAAGTTGTTGCGCCATCTGAGCTTGCAGTACTTGCTTCGGCAAATGCAGCAGGTGGAACAAACATACTTCACATCTGCGGTTTTGAAGGTGCAAAGAACAATCTTTCACTTTTCAAAAATTATCCTGCCAAGGTAATCAATTTTGCTTCGGTTGTAGAAGGCATTTCGCTTAAAAAAGGAAAAGCACTTTTTGGCGGCAAGGCTGTTATCGGCGGCTTTGAAAATACTAAAAAAGGCCTGCTCTACAAAGGAACAAAAGAAGAAATCCAGGCAGAAACAAAAAGACTGCTCAAGGAAGCAGGAAAAACAGGAATTATTCTTGGAGCCGATTGTACAGTTCCAAAGGATATTAACTTTGAACGCTTTGAATGGGTAAGAGAAGCAGCAAAATAACACAATTTTTTAAGGAGATTTATTATGAAAAAATTAATTATAGGATTAACAATTTTGGCTTTGGCAGCAGGCACTGTATTCGCCGCAAAAAAAACAAAGGTAACAAAGGTTCGTGTTGCACACACTAACTACTATGTTCCTTACGACTTTGTAAACGACAAGGGAGAATCAGACGGATTTGAAGTTGCAGTTCTTAAAGAAGTAGACAAGCTTCTGGAAGAATACGAGTTTGAATACTATCCGACATCGGATGATGATCTTTTGATTGGTGTACTTCAGGGTAAGTATGCATTTGGTACAAAGGGTGTATGGATTACAGAAGAAAGAAAACAGAAGTATGTTTTCCCTAAGAATCCAATTGGTGCAAGTGTAATTGGTGTTGTAATCAGAAGTGATACAGCAGATCAGATTACAGACCTTCAGTCTTTTGCAAAATATTCAGGAAAGCTTGTTCCAATCAGTGCTTCAAGCGCCCAGTTTGCAGTAGTAGAAGACTTTAACAAGGCAAACCCGGATGCACAGATTAAGCTTGTTCCAGCTGATCAGTTTGTTGTAACAGACGGTTATGTATGGGTAAATGAAGGTCGCTACGACGGATATCTTGATATTAAGCTTTCTTTCCAGAACAACGTTCTTAAGGATGGAGCTGCTTACAGCCAGTACAAGGATAAGCTTACATACATTACTTACAAGGGTATTCCAACCTGGCCAATCTTCAACAAAAAGCAGCAGAAGCTTGCAGACGCCTACGACAAAGCAATTGAAAAGCTCATCGCAGATGGTACGGTTTCTAAGCTTGCAATTCAGTATTTTGGTGAGGATGTTTCGGCACTTTTGAAGTAATTTATTAAGGACCCTTCGACAGGCTCAGGGACCCCGGTTGCGGTTCCTGAGCTTGTCGAAGGACCCGGAGGTTATTATATGGACAGACCATTTTATCCGGAAAAGATATTTCCTTTAATAATTCAAATACTTCCTTACCTGGCTGTGACCTTTGAGGTTATGCTTGGAGTCCTGATACTTGGTCTTGCCCTTGGATTTTTACTTGCAAAAGGAAGTCTTTCAAAAAAGAAGTGGCAGAGAAAAACAGCGGGTTTCATCGTAAATGTTTTCCGCTGTACTCCGCCCATTGTAATGCTCTTTGTAGTTTTTTACGGGCTTCCAATGCTTTTCTGGGCAATTTTCCAGATAGATATAAATGACTGGTCAAAGGTTTTCTTTGTTGTCGTAGCTCTGGGACTTTTGTTCAGCGCAAATGCCAGCGAAATTATGAGGTCCAGCTATCTTGCCGTTCCACAGGGACAGAGAGAGGCAGCACTTACAAGCGGACTTTCGGAGGGCCAGGCTTTTGTACGGATTATGCTTCCACAGGCCTTTTTAATTTCGCTGCCAAACCTTGGCAACAGCATGATTGCACTGCTCAAGGAAGGCTCCCTGGCTTTTACAATCGGACTGATTGATATTATGGGAAAAGGAAACCTTATCATCAGTCTGAACTTTGGTGCCTATGGAATAGAAACCTATATAGCACTCGCAATTATTTACTGGGTTCTGACTTTGGTTATAGAACAGATTTTTAAGCTGGCAGAAAAGAAATTTTCTAAGGGAAGAAAAGGACTATAGTGTCATGCTGAACTTGTTTCAGCATCTATTTTGAAAAGGAGATTCCGAAACAAGTTCGGAATGACAATCGATTTTATGTTTGATATCACATTCTTAGTAAAAACCTTCTTCCTTATCTGGAAGGCTGTACCGACAACGCTTTTAATCACTGTGGTTTCGCTTGCAATTGGCGGCATAATTGGATTTTTTATTGCCCTGGCCCGCGTAAACAAGGTTAAGGTTTTGAGCCAGATAGGCCGCGCTTATGTTTCTATAATAAGAGGAACTCCGGTAGTACTTCAGATTCTTGTAATTTATTCTGTCGTGCCTTCGCTTTTGAATGTAATCCTTAAAGCGTCCGGCAGCAACGTAAACATTTTTGATTTGAATCCTATAATCTATGCGTTTATAGTTTTTTCGCTGAACATGGCAGGAACTCTTTCCGAAGTTTTTCGTTCGGCACTTCTTACTGTAAATAAAGGTCAGCTGGAGGCAGGTCTTACAACAGGCCTTACTCTTTCGCAGACTTATAAAAGGATAATTATTCCGCAGGCCCTTACTGCTGCAATTCCAAATCTTTGTAATGCAAGTGTGGGCCTCATTAAAAATACATCGCTGGCATTTATGATGACTGTGCGTGATATAACTGCAGTCGCAAAAATCGAAGCATCTTACGGCTATAATTATGTAGAAGCCTACCTGGATATCCTGGTCATTTACGTAATTATCTGTTCAATAGTTCAGTTTTTATTTAAGAGGTGGGAGCGCAGAAGCTCAACTTACAAAGGAGGTTTGGCAAATGTTAAAGGTAACTAACGTACATAAAGCATTCGGTAAAAATGAAATTTTAAAAGGTGTAGACCTTACTGTAGACAAAGGAGACGTTGTTGTAATCCTGGGACCTTCCGGTTCGGGAAAAACTACCCTCCTTCGCACAATTGACTTTCTGGAAACAGCAGATCAGGGTGAGCTTGAATTTGACGATATTAAAACTTCTCTTTCTCACGCCCACAAAAATACAATCCTCAACGTACGCAGAAAGACAGGCTTTGTTTACCAGAACTACAATCTTTTTGCAAACAAGACTGCCCTTGAAAATGTAATGGAAGGTCTTGTAACTGCCCGCAAGGTACCAAAGGATCTGGCTCTGGAAATTGCGGAGCATGCCCTAAAAAAAGTTGGACTTTTAGACAGAAAAGATTTTTACCCTTCACAGCTCAGCGGAGGCCAGCAGCAGAGAGTTGGTATTGCAAGAGCCATTGCTCCAAACCCTGATGTAGTTTTGTTTGATGAACCGACCAGCGCCCTTGACCCCGAGCTTGTTGGCGAAGTTCTAGCTGTAATCAAGGAGCTTGCAAAGGAAGGCACAACCATGATTGTAGTAACTCACGAAATGAGCTTTGCAGAAGAGGTTGCTTCGCAGGTTGTATTTATGGATGGCGGTGTAATTGTAGAACAGGGAACAAGTAAAGAAATCTTTAATCACCCTAAGGAAGAAAGAACCCGTCAGTTCCTCCAGAGAATTCTTAAGCAGGTTGAATATGTAATTTAAGCCTGCGCAAAAGGAGCTTGCCATGAGTATTGCAATTGAAACAAAATGCCTTCATATAGAAAAAGATGATTCAGCGGACGGTCCCTGTCACTACGGAGCAGTAAGCTTTCCGATATACCAGACTGCCACTTATGCACATCCGGCAGTTGGTCAGAGCACAGGCTTTGATTATTCCCGCCTGCAAAATCCTACCCGTGAGCAGCTGGAAAAAGTTGTATGCAGTCTGGAGGGAGGTCTTGATGCCCTTGCCCTTTCAAGCGGCATGGCAGCAATTTCTCTTGTAATGGAGCTTTTTAATCCGGGAGACAATATAATTGCCGAAAGCGACTTATACGGCGGCACAATCCGACTCTTTGATAATGTTTCAAAAAAGAACGGAGTAAGCTTTACACGAACAGAGATTTCTGCGCTCGGGACTTCAGAACTGGAAAAGCTTATTACAAGCAAAACCCGTGCCCTTTATATTGAAACTCCAACTAACCCTATGATGAACATTACTGATATCCGCTTTCTTGCACAGCTTGCAAAAAAACACGGTATCCTTTTGATTGTAGACAACACCTTTATGTCACCCTATTTTCAAAATCCCCTTTTGCTTGGTGCAGACATTGTAATTCATTCAGGAACAAAATATCTTAGCGGCCACAACGACACACTTGCAGGCTTTGTTGTAACTAACAGCCCGCAGATAAGCGACAAGCTTCGTTTCCTCATAAAAACTACAGGAGCAGGACTTTCTCCTTTTGACAGCTGGCTTACCCTGCGCGGCATAAAAACCCTTGCAATAAGAATGGAGCGCGCCCAGGCAAATGCTGTAAAAATTGTTGAATGGCTTAAAAAACAAAAGCATGTAACAAAGGTAATTTACCCGGGACTCAAGGAACATGCCGGCTACGAGATTCAGAAAAAACAGGCACGCGGCTTTGGAAGCATGATTACTTTTAAAACCGATTCAAAAGAAAGAACCCTGCGCATTTTGAATCGGGTAAAGCTTATTCAGTATGCAGAAAGTCTTGGCGGAGTAGAAAGCCTTATCACCTATCCTGTAACTCAAACTCATGCAGATGTACCACAGGAAATAAGGGAGAAAAACGGAATAACAGAAGAGACTCTTCGCCTTTCGGTTGGAATAGAAAATGCAGAGGATTTGATAAAAGATTTACAGCAGGCACTGGAGGACTAAAATGAAATACAAGTTTGATAAAATTACCGACAGAAAAAACACCTTTGCAATTAAATATGACCTTGCCCAGGCACGCAATAAACCTGCAGATGCAATTCCCCTCTGGGTTGCCGATATGGATTTTCCGACTGCACCCTGCATTTTAAAGGCCCTTAAAAAAACTGCGGCTCATGGAATCTTTGGCTACAGCCGCCCCGACAAGCGTTATTACGATGCTGTAAAAAAATGGTTCAGGGACCGTCACAATTTCCTTTTTGAAGACAGTCAGATAGTAAATACACCCGGAGTTATTTTTGCAGTAGCCGCCGCAATCAGAGCCTTTACAAAAGAAGGGGACGGAGTTCTTATTCAAAAACCGGTCTACTACCCTTTTGAAAATGCTATCAAAGCTAACGGTCGCCGCGTAGTAAACAGCCCCCTTGTATTTAAAGACGGCCAGTACCAGATTGATTTTGACGACTTTGAAAAAAAGATAATCAGCGAAAAGGTAAAGCTTTTTATTTTGTGCTCGCCTCATAACCCCGGTGGAAGAGTCTGGAAAAAAGAAGAGCTTGAGCGCCTGAGTCAGATCTGTCTGCGCCACAAGGTTTTTGTTGTTTCCGACGAGATTCATTCAGACATCACTTTTGGAAACAATGCCCACACAGTTTATGCAAACCTTTCGGAAGAAGTAGCCGCCAATTCAATTATCTGTACTTCGCCAAGCAAAACCTTTAATCTTGCGGGTCTGCAGTTTTCAAACATCATTGTCAAGAATAAAGAAAACCTTATCCTTCTCCGCCGTCAGATTGAAGTTACCGGCTACGACGAACCAAACCTGATGGGAATTACCGCCGCCACTGCAGCCTATAGTCAGGGGGCAGAATGGTTTGACCAGGCAAAAGAATATATCTGGAAAAACATTTTGTTCATAGAAGAATTTTTTGCCGCTTGCTGCCCAAAAATCAAGGTAGTAAAAAGCGAAGGAACCTATCTTGTCTGGCTTGATTTTTCTGCCTACACCAATCTTACCGGCAAAGAAATTTCGGACCTGATTTTGAATAAAGCAAAGGTCTGGCTTGATGACGGAATAATGTTTGGCCCCGAAGGTGACAAGTTTGAACGCATTAACGCTGCCACCCCGCGACGAATCTTGCAAAAGGCCCTGGAAAATATTGCCCGTGTATTTGTTAATTTATAACAATTTTTCCATCCATTTTGCAACGCCGTCGGCTTCGTTTGATTCACAAACCTGGTCGGCGGCTTTTTTTACTTCTTCAATTGCGTTGTCCATGGCAATCCCCGTACCACAAACCTTGAGCATACCTATGTCATTAAAGTCGTCGCCAAAGCCTACAATCTGACTGAGCGGGATACCAAGATGCCTGCTTAAAGCTTCAATTGCTTTTTCTTTTGTAGCATCTGTTTTGGTAAGCTTATACCACGGAATATCAGAAAACGGCAGAAAGTCTATTTTACCTTCTCCAAAGTAATTGGCAACCTCTTTAACTTTTTCTTTATCAAGACTTTCGATACACAACTTCATGCATGGCTCGCGGAAATCGGAAAAATCATTAAAGGTCCAGAATCTGTCGCTAAGGTCTTCTTTTGAATTAGAGTAGACACCATTTACATTATCTGCAGAAATAACTATATCTTTTCCAAAAACTTCAAAGGTTTTATTAATGAGCTGTCGGGTTTCTTCAACGGAAAATTCGCATTGGTAAATTATCTGACCGCGATAAGTAATAATTCCTCCTCCATTTGAAATGAGGATATCGGGTTCAATTCCGTCCAGAAATCTTAGTGCGTTTACTTTTGCACGCGCAGTACAAACACCAAACAGCACGCCCTTTGCCTGAACCTGTCTGATAACATCTTTTGTATAATCTGAAATTGTTCTGTCGTTGTGAAAGAGTGTTCCGTCTAAATCTGAAAGAACGATTGATGTGATTGTTTCATTCATACTGCCTGTTCTGTAGCCCTGTAAATCCATGGAAATATAATTAAAGCCAAGTGTCTTAAACTCGCTCACAATTTTTTGGCGGTTTTCAAGCAGCTTTGGAAAATCCTCAGTCGCTACTTCAATGCGAGCCATTGTTCCGTTAGACTCCCCGGTTCCAAAGCTGTGGACTCTTACACGCTCCTGAACAAAACCAAGATCAAGAAGAAGCTGTTCGGCCTTTTCTACAAGATTAAGTTTTTGAGCAGTAATAAGTTCGCCATAAACAAAGCGGCTTGCAAGACAGGCAAAGCTCGGCTTATTCCAGGTTGGCAGTCCAAGCTCTTTTGAAATTGTTCTGATTTCCGCTTTCCATAAATTGCATTCACGAAGCGGACTTTTTACACCAAGCTCTGCAATTGCCTTAAGGCCAGGGCGGTAGTCTCCGTTATCATCAAGATTGCTGCCTTCGCAGACATACGAAAGGCCGTGCTCGCGGGCAACAGCAATTATTGCTTCAAAAATAGCGCGTTTACAAATATAACATCTGTGTTTTGGATTTTCCTTAAAGCCCGGAATTTCAAGTTCGTCTGAATCAATAAAAATATGTTCAATGCCCTGGCTCTTACAAAAATCGGCAGCTTCAGTTTTTTCTCTTACAGGGAAAAGATTTGAGCGTACAGTTACTGCAACAGCCTTGTCCCCAAGAACATCATGAGCCACCTTAAGCATAAAGGTAGAATCAACGCCGCTTGAAAAAGCAATTGCAACGCTTCCAAGCTGTGCAAAATAATTCTTTAGGGCTTCATATTTTTTATTTAATTCGTCTGTCATAAATTGACATTATCATAAATGAACGGATTTATAAAGTCTAAATGTAATACATCCAACCGTTGTCAGCATTGTCTTTTTCGACAAGCTTATCGAGTGTGACAGAATCCACATAGTCATTAATAACTTTTGCAAAATCCTGCCAGTACTCGTCGTTACCGGAATCTGTTATTACATTATTTTTTGCAAGACTCACCGGAGCAAGATCCCCTTCAAGAGCACGAAGAATCTCACCTGTTGTATATTCATCAGTTTTTTTAACAAGCCTGTAGCCGCCGTTACTGCCACGAACACCTTCTACAAGCCCCGCCTTACTAAGCTGAATAAGAATCTGCTCCAGATATTTTACAGAAAGATTATGACGGTGCGACAACAGCTTAAGCGGAATAAACTTATCCTCCGGTTGCTGCGCAAGCTCCGTCATAATCAAAAGCGCGTACTGACCACGCGTAGAAATCTTCATCATTTTAGTTATCGCTGAAAAGTGGTGTAGAAAGATAGCGGTCTCCAGAATCTGGAAGGAGAGCTACAATAATCTTTCCTTTGTTTTCAGGGCGTTCTGCAAGAATCTTTGCACCCTTCAAAGCAGCACCAGAAGAAATACCAACTAAGATACCTTCACTGCGTGCAAAAGCACGTCCTTCTACAAAGGCGTCGTCATTTTCTACAGCAATAACTTCGTCATAAATCTTTGTGTTCAAAACATCAGGAACAAAGCCTGCACCAATTCCCTGGATTTTGTGAGGACCGGCTTCTCCCTTAGAAAGTACAGGGCTTGTAGCAGGTTCAACAGCAACAATCTTTACGTTAGGATTTTTTGATTTAAGGTATTCACCAACACCAGTCAAAGTACCACCAGTTCCAACACCAGCAACAAAAATATCTACCTTTCCGTCTGTCTGTTCCCAGATTTCTGGACCTGTTGTCTTTTTGTGTGCAGCAGGGTTAGCAGGATTTACAAACTGACCAAGAATAATGCTTCCCGGAGTTGCTTTCTGAAGTTCTTCTGCCTTAGCGATGGCACCCTTCATACCCTTTGTACCTTCAGTCAAAACAAGCTCTGCACCATAAGCCTTAAGAAGATTGCGGCGTTCAACACTCATAGTTTCTGGCAAAGTAAGAACTGCCTTATAACCTTTAGCAGCTGCAACCGATGCAAGACCAATACCAGTGTTACCGGAAGTTGGTTCAATAATTGTAGCACCAGGCTTAAGGATTCCCTTTGCTTCTGCATCTTCAATCATTGCAAGAGCAATACGATCCTTTACACTTCCTGCCGGATTCAAATACTCAAGCTTTGCCAAAATGGTAGCGTCCTTAATTCCCGATACCTTAGAATATCCGTTCAACTGCAAAAGCGGAGTCTTACCAATAAGCTCTGCTGCGCTCTGTTTAATGTCACTCATATTATTACCTCTCTTATTTATATATTACCTATGGTTTTAGTAGGTTTTGTATCTTTATAATACACTCTATTACCTACTCTGTCAATAGGTAATTACAAAAACGATTATTTATTCTGAATAATTTATTGCACTGACAATTGCCGCAATACCGGCGCGACCAACGTTGGAGCTCTTACCAACTCCCCAGGTCTTTGTGCCGTCTGCTTTGGTAATCTGAACGAATGAGATAGCGTGGGTATCAGAACCGGAACCAATTGAGTGTTCGTGGAATGATGTGATATTGAAAGCTGGAGCGGAAGTACGCTTCATGATATTTACAAAGGCATCAAGAGGACCGTTTCCGCTTGCGGTGATAACATATTTTTTGCCTTCCCATTCGATTGTGGCTGTCTGGGCTACATGTTCTATGCCTGGGCCGCCTCGCTCGCCTTCCATATGTTTTTCGTTAATTTCAAGAACGTTGAGAGGAGATTTTGTTTTAATCCATTTGGTTTCAAAAAGCTCGTAGATTTCTGTAGCGCTGAGTTCACGCTGAAGCTCGTCTGCACGGGCTTTGACAACTGCACCAATAACAGGATGCATCTCCTTTGGAGGCATAATTCCAAACTCGTGCTCGAGGATGTAAACTGCACCACCCTTTCCGCTCTGACTGTTTATACGGATAAGGCCTGTGTATTCGCGACCAATGTCGTGAGGATCTATTAAAAGGTATGGAACATCCCAGCGAACATCTTCTTCCATTGCGGCATGAGCTTCTATTGCTTTGCGGATTGCATCCTGGTGGCCGCCGCTAAAGGCTGTATAAACAAGCTCGCCTGAATATGGCTGGCGCGGATGAATTGACATTCCGGTAAGGCGTTCAAAAGTTAAAGAAACTGTTTCAAGGTCAGAAAAATCAAGGCCAGGATCAACGCCCTGTGTATACATATTCAAAGCTGCGGTAACGACGTCCATGTTTCCGGTGCGTTCGCCGTTTCCAAAAAGGCAGCCTTCTACACGTTCCGCTCCGGCAAGCAGCCCCATTTCGCATTGGGCAATTCCTTCGCCGCGGTCGTTATGATGATGAAGAGAAATTATGCAGCTGTCACGGTCTCCGATTTCCCTTCCAAAATATTCAATCAAATCTGCAAACTGGTTAGGAAGGCAGCATTCAATTGTTGCAGGAAGATTTAAGATAACCTTGTTGTCTGGTGTGGCTCCCCACTCCTTCATAACTGCACGGCAGATTTCCAGAGAATAATCAATTTCTGTTTCGGAAAAGTTTTCAGGTGAATATTCAAGCGTGACGTGAGTTCCCTCAGCCTCCAGCTGCTGCGCTGCTTTTTTGATTGCCCTAACCCCGCTCACAGCAAGCTCAATCACTTCTTCCTTAGACTTTCCAAAATTATATTTTCTCTGTGCAGGAGAAATTGCATTATACAAATGAAGAATTACATTTTTAGCGCCGCGAACACTTTCTGCAGTTTTCTGTACAAACTGTTCGCGTGCCTGGGTCAAAACCTGAATCGTTACATCGTCGGGGATGCGGTTTTCTTCAATAAGTCTGCGCACAAAATCAAACTCGGTCTGACTCGAAGAAGGATACCCAACCTCTATCTGCTTAAAACCAATTTTTACAAGAAGATCAAAGTACTCAAGCTTGGCGTCTACACCCATAGGATTTACAAGTGCCTGGTTACCGTCGCGCAAATCAACAGAACACCATAGCGGAGCATGGTCAAGCACTTTGCCCGGCCAGGTCCTGTCTGGAAGAGAAACACCATTGAACTGTTTGTACTTGTTCTTGTATTGCTTCATTATTTTTCGCACAAACCGCTGAAAATTCCTTTTATATCCTCGGCAAACTTTGCTGTATCGGCACGCAGTTCTTTAAGGAAGGAGTTGTCGTTCAAAGGTCCGATAACTGCATTCATTTCTTTTTCGCTGCGGTAAACCATATTTCTGTAGTAGTCTGTGTAATCCTTTTCGCGCGAACCAAAGGCAGCGTTGTAAATATCAAAGGCACAAACTGTAACATCATCAGAAATATTGCGGTACAGGTCAAATGAGAACTGCTCAATCGGACGTGAGTAAAGGCGCTCAAGCAGATAAAGTGCATAGCGGACCTTGTACTGCTCGTATTCAACCTGGCATACATTGTAGAAGCTGTGAACTTCTTCCCAGTCGTTTATTTTTCCACCCTTGATTGCTTCAAAAAGCTCCTGAATTTTCTGGGCCGGAATAATCTGACCACCGACGTTTTCCCATTCGGTATAAAGTGGCAGCTCGCGGATTTTTGCAATCAAGTCCAGAGTTAAGCATGACACATCCAGAGACTTGCAGTATTCCATCAAAGTGCGGGTTGCAAAATATTTTACAATCTTGCGGTACATCTTGTAGGCCTGAACCGGCTTAAGAATCTTGGCACCATATTTTTTCTGGCAGATTTCGTCATCAAGCACAAAATCTGCTTCTGGGTTCTGGTGCAAAAAGTCCTTGGCTTTCTGAAACTTCTGGTCATCGTTTGCAGCCCCTTCAAGAGCATCGCTGCGGCTGGCAATAAGATAATCTTTGGTAAGACCGATAATTCTGTCCAGTGCAGACATAATTTCCTGCATTGTATCTGGTGCAAAAGGATCTGTCTCAATATTCTGAACCTTTACCTTACGCTTGTCACGCTTTTTGAATTTATTATTGTTGCGGGTAATTGCAAACATGTCGTACATAAACCAGAAGGCCGGAATAATGCGGATTGCCTGACTTCCATTTTCTCCAGGACTTACAAGAGCAAAAGGATATGGAATATCAAGCTCATTCTGGTAGCTTCCCTTTGCAACAAGTACAAATGAAGCAAAACGGCTGTTGTGCTTAAAGTCAGAACACAAGCCTGGCCAGAAACCGCGCTTTGCAAAGATTTCTCCATCAGGACTTCGGCTGTTATGGTTACTTCCGATTGTCGCACCAGAAGCAATATTTGACTGTCCCATGATTGTAGTAGCAATAAGGAATGAAGAGTTGTGATGCTGCTCGTGGAACGGGAATACAAGGTTGTTCAAAACTTCACAGCAGGAAATTGTAGAGTTATCTCCAAGCACAGAGTTCAAAATACGTCCGCCGTACTTAACCTGACAGTTGCGTCCGATTATAAAGCGAACTGCAATTGCCTGATAGAAAACCTTGCTGCCGTAACCAAGAATACCGTTTACAAGCTCTACACCTTCTCCAATCTGAGATTTTTCATCAGGAGAAGAAAGAATTGTAATATTCTTGAGCTTAAAGGCACCCTTGATGTAAGCACATTTTCCAACGCGAACATCCTTAATGATATTGCTGTTTTTAATTACAGTGTCGTCATCAATATAACCAAAGGTATTGAGCTTGCGGTCGTTTCCCTTTTCTGTAAGTTCAACAAAACGTTCAAGCAGCTTTGGATCATCGCGGTAGTGCGACCAGATATATGCGTCGGCAGGAATCATGCTTTCAAAAGGAAGTACGCTTCGTCCGTCGTTTTCGTTTGCAACACCAATCCAGATGCGGTTTTCTTCGGGCTCGCCCTCTTTTAAAATCCCGTTACCAAACTTGGAGTGATTTGTACAGCACATTTCCTGAATATTAAACAGGATTACGCGGCTTCCAAAACGGTAGTTATCAAGATAAGCAACATTGCGGATTACGTTGTCATCGCCTACAACAACATTACTAAGGCGTGAACGGCGGATACCGCAGGTAAGGACAAGGTCATGATAAGAAAGATTTGCGTGTCGAAGTTTTCCAAGTATAATAAAGCCCGAGAAGAAAGAAAGATGTATGAGGGAAGCATCAAAACCGCCCTCCGAAGCATCTACATAAAAATTATTCCAGGTTGGATCTTCATTATGATTAAGATTCTTTTCCAAAATCTCAATCTCGGCCTTTGTAAGGTGTCGCTTAGTCTTTACAAGCTCCTTGAGCTCTTCTGGAATAGCAACTTCCCTTGTTTTTTCATCTAAAACTTCTAATTTTACCATAATAGGATATATTACAATATTTTTAGGTGGATTGTATAGATACTCGTCATTGCACCCTTCGACAGGCTCAGGGACCGCATTTGTGATAGAAATTCAACTTCATATAATATATAATTTCCTTATGAACCGAAAAGTCCTTAAGAAAACACTTTTTTTCATCATTTTAATGTGTGTTTTTACATCTCTCCACTCCATCCCCCTAAACAATATTCAGGAATACACACTGGAGAACGGGCTTACGGTTTTTATGCTCAAGGACAATTCTACGCCGCTGGTACGCCTTGAATATACAGCAAGAGCGGGATTTTCTAACCAGACTCAGGAAACGAGCGGTTTTTTTAAACTTTATACAAGGATTTTTGAGGCAGCTTGCCCGCAGATTGAATTTGAAACAGCTGAATGTAATGCAGATTCTTCACGATATGCTGTTTTAACAGTGCCTTCTAAACTAAAAGAAACCTGTTCAACTCTTGCCCGCACTGCTTTTGGACTTTCCTATTCTGATGATGTTCTCCGAAGCCAGCTTTCGCTCTTAAAAACAGAGGTTGCCGAAGAAGCTCAGTCTGCAGGTGGTTTTATAAACGCTGCCATCGATTCAAGAGTTTTTTCTGCGGCTCCATGGAAGCATGACTCAGGCGTATATCCTTCATTGTTCAACAAAACAACACTTGCACAGGCACGCAATACACTTACAACAATTGGCGAACGCTGGTACACTCCACAGAACAGCGCAATCTTTATTAGCGGTAATATAAATGAACAGGCTGTCCGCGAGCTTATTGAACAGACCTTTGGCCAGTATTATTCTTCGTACTCAACTCCGGTCGGTAAAAAGTCTCAGGCAGTAAACCAGCAGAGAAAATTTGTCCTGCACAGTCCGGACTTTTCTGCAGATATGACTCAGATTGTAATGCAGTACACCGTACTCAATATGGAAGAAAGCGAACTTGCTGCAACCATGCTCAACAACGACAATTCCTTTTTTAAGTATAATCTGGTAAATCAGCCGACCTTAAATATTCCGGGAAACGAATATATAAATGCGGCAGGGGCCCACAAAAAAGACAGCTCCCGACTTATAATTCAGAGTCTTTTGCAAAAGCCGGAAGGAAAAAATGCGTCTTCCATTACATCGCTGGATCAGGCGCAGCTTTTTATAGACACCGTTCTTAGCGGAATTGACCAGACCAACTATATGGAATTTTACATTGCGCAGCAGGTGTGCATAAATAACCTTTCGCTTATCAATTCTTCTTCTACAGACTTTATGTCAAACCTTTGCGCTTATTGGGCAATGATGCCTTACGATTCATTTTTAGAAGAAGTGCTGGACAAGGATGAAGAACAGGGCTCGGGAAATTCCACCACTGCACTAAATCTTTTATCGCGCAGTACAAAGATTCAACAGCTGCAGCACGAGCTTTTAATTTCCAAGCTTCAGAGCGAAGAACCTTTTATTTTTGTAATCATAAATTCCAGCGACTACAAAAAGAACAAAGCAAAATACACCGCCGCAGGCTTTGAAGAAGTTAATGCACAGAATGCAGCCTGGTATAATCAAAGTATTTTCAAAAATTATCAGGATGCAGAACTTGCAGCCCTGCAGGAAGAACTCAATTCCCAAAAGCAAAACGCAAATCAGACTGCTGATTATTATTCCACAGACTTTTACAGCGAAAACCTTGCGCTCATTCAAAAAGTGGAGCTCAACAACAAGATTCCTGTAATCACAAAGGTAAACAATAATTCGAGTGACATTACAATTCTTGTTTCTATAAGGGGCGGCAAACTCAACACAGCAGATAACAACGGCTTTGAAGAAGTAATGCTTAGTCTGCTTGCAACAAACATTCAAAAGGAAATTACAAAAAAGCACCAGCAGGCAGTAATTCTTGGAAGTCCTGTAATTGATTATGAATGTAAAATCAAGACCGGAACAATAACAATTGAATGTGCACCTTATGACTTTGCTTCGTGCTGTCAGGCAATTTCTGATGCAATTATTTACGGAGACATTGTTCCTTCGCAGGCAGACCGCGCGGTTTCAAACTGCCAGTACAAAAAGCGCCTGGAAAACGGAAGCGTAACAAGACAGATGCTCTACGCTGTAATGAAAGAGCTTTACAACAAAAGTGATTATGTAAAAATCTTTGATGCAAAGGAAGAAATACTTACCAAAACCAGTTATCAAAAAATCCTGGAAGCCTACCCCGAGCTTCTTGATGCAAGCCGCTACAGTATAATTCTTACAGGCCTTGTTCCCCAGAATGCGCAGGAGGTTTTACAGCAGACAATGGGTATCCTTACTCCTACAAATACAAAACAGAATCTGCTTACTGTTCAAAGCAAGCTCAAGGGTAATACCAAAAAAACTGTAAAGCTTACACACACCTTCCTTACAGATATTCCTGCAGAAAAAGCCGGACCAATGCCTTCCAAGCTTATTCCTACAAAGGAATTTCTGGATCCTGTAATGTATGTATTCAAGCTTCCGCAGACAGGAACAAAAGAAAATGCTCTTACACAGGCGGCGCTTAAATATCTGGAAAAGCTTGTTCAGCAGGAAATAGATTCTAACACAAAGCTTGAAACTGCTGTAGCCCAGTCAAACGAAGCCTACACAAATGCCGATGTCGCAATTTTTACTATTATAAACGTTGCAAACCAGAAAGAAGCAGACGCATGCTTTAGCAGGGCTGTTTCGCGCATGAATGAACTTTTGAATTCTTTTAATGCTGCACAGACTGTTCAGGAAATAAAAGATACTTGGACCGCACAGCTTATGACCGACACTCTTACAAACACCGGTACCGCACAGCTTTTGCAAAAGGGACTTGAAAATTTTTCTTATGAACAAAAATGCGAACTTTATCTGGAAGAATACAATTTTATTCAGACTGCAACTCGTGAAGATTTTATTAAAATAATGGAAAGCATTCCCGCCCAGCCACAGTTAAGATTTTACGCTAAATAGATTTATTTTGATGACGGACTCGCGCTTAGTTTTGGAGAACTGAGTCTACAAGTGTTTTAAATTCCTGATTTAAGAAAACCTTTGTATATGAAAGATTGTCGGCAATAGAATAAACGCCGTCGTGTTCTATGATTGTGTCGCCTTCTCCACGAAGCTCTACTACAGGCTGCTCATTCTGACCAAAGCGTGTCATTGCAAAGTATGGTTCTTTAGGAAGCTCTTCTGCCTCTTCGATTTCCTCGATTTCTTCAACAAGCTCTGTATCTTCAACAGACTCAACCTCTTCAACTGGCTCAGGGACCACGATGTCTTCTTCCATCTCAAAATGAGGTGTTTCGGCTATAAAGGTTATCTGAGGTTCTCCGTCGTCTTCCGGCTCTTCTGGTGTAAGGTCTCCAATCTTCAAGTCTTCGTAGAAATCAGGATCTTCAATTGTTACAATAAAGTGCGAAGCAGGAGTAACAGCAGTCTGAGTCATATAATCTTCTACAGATTGAAGTTCTTCGATTTCTTCAAGCTCTTCTGCTTCTTCGATTTCTTCTACAGGTTCAACCTCTTGAATTTCCTCGACAGGTTCAGCTTCCTCTATTTCTTCAACTTCTTCTATCTCTTCAACAGGTTCGGCTTCTTCAATTTCCTCTACTTCTTCAATTTCTTCAACGTCTTCGACCCCTTCGACAGGCTCAGAGACCGCAGGGATTTCTTCGGCGTCTTCTATTTCCTCTATCTCTTCTACTTCTTCTATTTCTTCTACCGGCTCGGCGTCTTCTATTTCTTCGATTTCCTCAATTTCTTCTACAGGCTCGGCTTCTTCTACTTCTTCGACTTCTTCAATCTCTTCAACCTGTGGTTCCTGAGCCTGTCGAAGGACCGGAGCTGCTGCAACATCAGTTACATTTACATTAAGACGAGAATTGCGGAGGACATCTTCTATTACACGGCGAATCTCTTCGATTGTGGCACCGCCAATTCTACCGGAGTCTGCAGTATTCTGAGCTTTAAGAATTCCAATTATATCTTCCCAGCTTGAATCAAGATAAGCATCAACCTGCTTTGAGTACTTGTTAGACTTACCGCCAACAGCCTTTTTGATTTCTTCCGAAAGCTCTGCCTTACGGTTTTCAAGCTGACGTGCAATTTGAGACCATTCAATTTTTTCTTTATTTTCAAGGTACTCGTTTATAATTCCAAACTGAACCTTTTTAATTCTTGTTTTGATTATGGTAAGGTAGTCGCGCTTAATATTAAACAGCAGAGAAGTTACAAGCAGCAGAGTCATAAATACGCAGATGTAAATAAGATATTCCATCTCGCGTGGAAGTTCAAAAAGCGAACTTGAATAAACTGCCGAAACTTTGAACTGACCGCTCAAAGGACTGGTCATCAAAAGCCAGTAAGAGCCGTCACTTTTTTCAAGAATGCGTTCAAGATTATTATTTGCATTTGCACCTGCTGCATTCGCTTTTTTCCAGGCGGTAATAACCGGTGCATAAAATTCAGAGCGCGAATCAACTGGAAGATTTAATACAAAGCCTCCGTCATAAGAACTGTCACCCGTTACAGGAATAAGACTGTCTCCCGCACGGATAATCTCCTGATTCATAAGGCTCTGTTCAAATTCATGAATTCCAAAATAACATACAAGCGTTGCAAAATAAGTATTATCAGTAATAAAGAATGGGAACGAAATTACAATGCGGTTGTTAGTTCTGTCTAACAAAAATCTGGTCTGAGGATTATCAGGATCTACTAGGAGACTTTCGCCGTCCAGCTCGCCCGAATCCTTTACAACATCACTGTAAAGCTTGTAGGTAGTACTAAGGCTTACCCGCTTAAGGACATCAGATTCATAGGAACTATAATGCAGGGTACGACCGTTCTTTTCTATAAGACGCATACCTTCAAAGCCATAAGAGCTCAAATCATCAAAAAGGCGCGCAGTAAGATTTTTACGGTCAGTTGCATCCTTTTCTGACGGAGTCTGATGTGCATAAGTTCTTACCGCAGATGACTTTAAATATGCATCATCTCCGGTCTGAATCTTGGTGAGGATATTGGAAATGTAGGAATTGCAGCTTTGAGCAAGTTTTTCCAGCTGCCCGTTCTTCTCTCCAATTTTTGCCTGGGCATAGAATTTTGTTTCAATCTGCGCCATTAAACCGGTATGCGCAAAAAAAACAAAACCCGCAAAGAGAATAAGGGCGGTTAGAAAACTAAACGCTGCCTTCTGGCCAGAAGACATTTTTTCCTTTCCTTTTCCATAAAATGCGAGTATTTAAAATACTACAGTTTTATTATCGGTATGAAAAGAGGTAAAAAACACTATTTTTTTGGGATATTCAGCAGCCCGTTAAAAAAAAACAGGATTCCCAAGGAAAATCCGAGAGAATCCTGCCGTCCTGTAAACAGGACATCGGAGAGAGTTTATCAGCTTATTTACAAGCTATCTATAATATAACATAAGTTACTTTTAAATGCAAGTAAATTCGTAAAAAAAATACATAAATATGTAGTCAAAAGGCTCAAAAATGCACTTTTTTTGCTTATTTTACCTCATTTACAAGCTCTGCGCCTGCTCCAAAAGCCTTTACATTTTCCAAAGTGGTCTCTGCAAGGTTCTTGAGTGCATTTGTTGTAAGAAAAGCCTGATGTCCCGTAATAATAACATTAGGGAAAGTCAAAAGTCGTGCAAGAGTATCATCGGTCATAATGTCGGTAGACCAGTCGCTAAAGAAGTATTTGCTCTCTTCTTCGTAAACATCCATACCAATTCCGCCGATGTGTCCGTGCTTAAGGGCATGCACAAGGGCTTTTGAATCTATAAGCGCACCGCGTCCTGTATTAATGATTACGGCATCGTGCTTCATCATTTTCATACGGTCGTGATTTACAACATGCTTTGTTTCTTCGGTAAGCGGACAGTGTAAACTCAAAACATCGCTGCGCTGGAAGATTTCATCGAGCCCCACATATTCTATATTTTTTTCCTTTGCCCACTGCTCATTAGGGAACGGATCGTAAGCAATAATTTTCATGCCAAAGCCCATGAGGATATCTGCCATGATGCGGCCGATTTTTCCGGTACCAAGAATACCTGCTGTAAGTCCGTAGAGGTCGCGGCCTGTAAGTCCTTCTATATTAAAGTTGGCAGTTTTTGTACGCAAGTATGCCTGAGGAATATGACGGGTAAGTGACATCAAAAGCGCAACGCCATGTTCTGCAACCGCATAAGGTGAATAAGCCGGAACACGCACAACCTTTATTCCAGCGGCGGCAGCAGCCTTTAAGTCTACATTATTAAAGCCGGCACAACGCAGGGCAATAAGCTTTACTCCGCATTCAGCAAGAGTTTTTATTACCTGGGCATTTACAACATCATTTACAAAAACACAGACTACATCATAGCCCTGAGCAGTGAGCGCAGTATTTTCGTTGAGCTTATAGTCACGGAAATCTATTTCATAATTAAAAGCTTTGTTAGCCTCAACAAACGACTTTTTGTCATAAGAATGTGTATCAAAAAACGCAATTTTCATCTTGCACCTCCGCTTTAAATATAATACCAAAAACCTGGGAAAGCAAATTTTTATAATTCTACATATAAAATATTGGAAAATCTGCGGGAATTATATTATGATAATCTCATGGCAAAGAAGAACGGCGCAATAATGTATAAATGCTCAAACTGCGGATACAGTCAACCTAAGTGGCTTGGAAGATGTCCTGAATGCGGTGAATGGAATTCTCTGGAAGAAATTATTATTGACAGAAATAATATTACTCCGGGCGGACGCGGTACAGAAGAAGCAGTTAAACAAAAGCCCATAGATCTGGCTACAGTAAAAGCTATGGAAGCAGTCCGTTTTTCTACAGGCATTGAAGAATTTGACCGTGTGCTTGGCGGTGGGGCAACCAAACGTTCTGCTGTTCTTTTGGGTGGAGAACCCGGAATTGGTAAATCTACCCTGCTGCTGCAGACAGTAGCAAGTGCAGCAAAGCTTTTTGCAAAAGCAGGCACTACAGGCGCAAAGGTACTTTATGTAAGTGGGGAAGAATCTGCCGCCCAGATTAAAGACCGTGCAGACCGCCTTGAGCTTGATTGCAGCGGTATTCAGATTTTGTGTACCTCGCGGCTTGAGGATGCGCTGGATGCTTTGGATGCCATAAATCCTCTTCTTGTGATTATTGATTCTATTCAGACTATATATTCTGCAGAGGCCGGGCTCATTCCTGGAACTGTGAACCAGCTTAAGTATTGTGCAAATGAACTTGTGGCTTGGGTTAAAGAGCGCGACTCTGTTCTTATTATGACGGCGCATGTTACAAAAGAAGGAACTATTGCAGGGCCAAAGTCTCTGGAACATATGGTAGATACTGTGATTTCTTTTGAAAGGAATACTGATGATATCCGCTTTTTACACGCGCAGAAAAACCGTTTTGGTTCTGTGGATGAACTGGGGATTTTTACAATGACAGCTAAAGGTCTGGTGCCTGTGGTGGATCCAACTTCGCTGTTTTTAACAAAGCGCGGAGCAAACCAGCCTGCGGGCGTTGCATGTACTCCGGTTTTTGAAGGTACCCGAGTATTTCTCGTAGAGATTCAGGCGCTGACTGTTCCTGCAAAAGCAAGTGTGAGCCGAGTTTACAGCGAAAAAATTGACAGTGGTCGTGTTGCCAGAGTAGCCGCCGTTATAGAAAAGCGGTGCGGCCTAAAGTTCAGCGACCAGGATATTTATGTAAACGTAGGCGGCGGCGTTCGGCTTTCCGAAAGTTCCATTGATGCAGCCCTAGCCTGTGCCCTCTACTCTGCCCGCACAGATATTGCGCTTAAACCCGATACAGCAGTTTTTGGTGAACTGAGTCTTGCAGGTGAAATTCGACCGGTTACTAAGGCAAAGCAACGTATTACAGCGGCACAGAATCTTGGTTTTAGCAATGTTGTAGCCCCGGAAGCTGAAAAAGGGTCTGTAAAGGCTGAAAACATCCGCGAAATGATAAAATTGCTGTTTAAGTAAGAGATTTTCTTGAAGACATGTGTCATTTTTACCCACCTATATCGTTTCAGAAAGACACAATTGAGCAAAAAAGATGCAACACGGACCCAGCGGGAGCCGGATTTGGAGCCCTTTAGTCCACCGGAGGGAGGGAGCGAGCCGGCAGGCGAGCGAACGACTGAGGAGGATGAGCGGGAGCGAAGGCGGAAAAGCCGGTAATACGAGGCACTTTTTACTGATTCTGATGAAATTTTCCAAAAAAATGTAATTTTCTCCTGAAATTCAGAAAAACTAGGTAACTTGGCACGAATCTTGCTATATATTAAGTGAATAAAAAAGCATTAGTTCAAGGAGGCAAATTATGAACGAACTTTCTTTATTGGATTCACTTTTTAATGATGTCTTGGATTGCACACCAAGTACTAT
>JAEEGJ010011149.1_pt1 | contig 22951 bp, 10 predicted proteins | sample 8958761 | NCBI WGS metagenome assembly JAEEGJ01 (sample SAMN16246546, study PRJNA631951) | gut metagenome | biome: gut microbiome; feature: rumen; material: RS-attached | host: Bos | place: Iran: Karaj | collected 2018-10 | reverse complement strand
AGCGCTCTATATCAAATCGGGTGAATATACCGATGGTGAGCCAGCGGTGCGCTATCGTGGGTTGTTCCTGAATGATGAGGCGCCTTGTCTGACCACCTGGGTGAAGAACACCTTCGGTACCGAGTATGGCGGACATGCTTTCTATGAGAAGGTGTTCGAACTCATTCTCCGTCTGAAAGGTAACTATCTGTGGCCTGCCATGTGGGGATGGGCTTTCTATGCCGATGATCCCGAGAATCTGAAGACCGCTGACCGGATGGGTGTGATGATGGGAACCTCACATCATGAGCCGATGGCCCGCAATCATCAGGAGTATGCCCGTCGTCGTGGCGACTGGGGTGCCTGGAACTATGCTACCAACAAGCAGAATCTGGATCGTTTTTTCCGTGAGGGTATCGAGCGTATGAAACAAACGGATGATATCGTGACCATCGGTATGCGTGGCGATGGTGATGAGGCCATGGGTAATGGTACTGATACCCGATTGTTGGAGCGTATCATCAGCAACCAGCGCCGTATCATCAAGGAGGTAACCAAGCGTCCTGCAAAGGAGACCCCTCAGATCTGGGCCCTGTATAAAGAGGTACAGGATTATTATGATGCCGGCTTACGCGTGCCCGACGATGTGACGATCCTGTTGTGTGATGACAACTGGGGTAATGTGCGTCGTATCCCTACTGCCGCAGAGCAGAAACGTAAGGGTGGCTGGGGACTGTATTACCATGTGGACTATGTGGGTGCGCCCCGTAACTCCAAGTGGATCAACGTGACGCCAACCCAGAATATGTGGGAGCAGCTGAAGCTGGCTTATGAGGGCGGTATCCAGAAACTGTGGATCCTGAATGTAGGCGATTTGAAACCGATGGAGTATCCGATCCAGTTGTTTATGGATATGGCATGGGATCCTGCCAGATATCGTGCTGACAACCTGTTGGACCACACCCGTCAGTTCTGTGCGGAGAGTTTCGGAGAGGCATATGCTGATGAGGCGGCTTCGATCCTGAACCTGGTCTGCAAGTATAATGGCCGTATCACGGCAGAGATGTTGGATGCGGGTACCTATACCTGTGAGGAGTTTGCACAGGTGGTGGCAGAATACCAGGCTCTTGAGGCGCGTGCTCTCCGTTTATTCCTGGAACTTACCCCCGCTTGTCAGGATGCCTTCCGTCAGTTGGTGCTCTTCCCGGTTCAGGCCATGGGGAATATCTATGAGATGTATTACGCACAGGCGATGAACCATCAGTTGGCGAAGGTTGAAGACCCGGAGGCCAACATTTGGGCGGACCGCTGTCGACAGGCTTTCAAGCGCGACTCGCTGTTGTGCTTATATTATAATAAGGTGATGAGTGGTGGCAAATGGGATGGTATGATGATCCAGAAACATATCAGCTACCGTATCTGGAATGATAGCTATCCGGCTGACGTGTGTCCACGTCTGGTGTCTGTGCCACAGTCGGCACATGGACCGGTGTTCTCGCCACGTGATGGTTATATCAGCATGGAGGCAGAGCATACCTATAGCCGTGAGGATGCCACCCAGGCGCAGTGGACCGTGATCCCCTATATGGGACGTACGCTGAGCGGTATCGCCCTGATGCCTTATACGGTGCCCACGGACGAGGCGAAACTCACCTATCGCTTCCGGGCTACCGGTGTGAAGACCGTCAAGGTGCATGTGGTCACCAAGTCGACACTCGACTTCCTGGATAAGGGTGGCCTGGTCTATGATGTTGCCATCGATGATCAGCCTGCTGTTGCAGTGAACTTCAACAAAGATCTGAATGAGAAACCTGAGAATATCTATTCAGTGTACTATCCAACCATTGCCAAACGTGTTGTTGAACAGGTGGTGGAACTACCGCTGGATGCGCATGCGGATGTACATCGTCTAGTCATCCATCCTCAGGATCCGGGCATCGTTTTCGAGAAGATCGTCATCGACCTGGGCGGCTATCATCCGCAGTATCTCTTTGGAAAGGAATCACCGAAGACGTTTAAATAACATTAAAATCTCAAGGCCGCCAACGCGGCCTTTTTTTTTGTGGTTGTTACTGAAAGTTTATAATTTGTAACATTTAAGTGTATCTGTTACTCTTTATAAACTATATGTTTCTATAAAAAATGAATAATAATCTTAAATCCTGTACTTTTGCGACTGTTTTTCGATGTTACGTCGGGACAAACTTTTTATCAATTAACTATATTCAATTATGTATCAAAATCAATCAAAATGAAACAGCTAACAAGTCTTTTGAAACGGGCTGTTCCCACTTTGCTACTACTTCTCTGCACTGTCTTCGCGCAGGCGCAGGGTGGTGGTATTCGCGTAAAGGGTTCAGTCGTTGACAATGCAGGTGAGCCACTCATTGGCGCATCAGTTGTTGTGAAGGGAAATGCTGGTCAGGGTACGGTAACGGACTTTGACGGTCATTTCCAGCTGAGCGTTCCATCGGAGAAAGCGATTCTGGTCGTGAGCTACGTTGGAATGAACACGAAAGAGTTGAAGGTGGGCAGTGAGCGCACTTTCAATGTGGTGCTAACAGACAATACTCAGTTGACTGAGGTCGTTGTCGTCGGTTTCGGTCAGCAGAAGAAGGCCTCTGTGGTAGGTGCCATCACGCAGACTACAGGTGAGGTCTTGGAGCGTGCTGCCGGTATCACTGATATCGGTGCTGCCCTGACAGGTAACCTGCCTGGTGTGGTAACCACAGCCTCTTCTGGTATTCCTGGTGAGGAGGATCCACAGATTGTGATCCGTGGTGCTTCTTCATGGAACAACTCTGCACCTCTGGTGCTGGTAGATGGTATCGAGCGTCCGATGTCGAGTGTTGACATCCAGTCGGTAGCTACCATTTCAGTTCTGAAGGATGCCTCTGCTACTGCCGTTTATGGTGTGAAGGGTGCTAATGGTGTGATCCTGATTACCACCAAGCGTGGTGCTGAGGGTAAGGCACAGATTGGTGTGACAGCCAATGCCATCATGAAGATCCCTTCTATGTTGCCCGACAAGTATGACTCTTACGATGCCATGGTGGCTCGTAACATGGCTGTAGAGCATGAGCTGAACCTCAATCCTGAGAGTTTTGCTTACATGAAGCCTCTGAGCTTTATCCAGAACTATCGTAACCAGACCACCGTGGAGCAGCGCGAGCGCTATCCGAATGTGGACTGGCAGCGTGCGATGTTCAAGGATTATACCATGTCTTATAATGCTAACTTGAACGTCTCTGGTGGTACCAAGTTCGTGAAATACTTCGCTTCTGTTGACTTTGTTAGCGAGAGCGACCTGTTCAAGACATTCCCCACCGGTCGTCACTATAACCGTGACATCTCTTTTAATCGCGTGAACGTACGCTCTAACCTCGATTTTGCTGTCACCAAGTCAACCACTTTCAAGGTGAACATTGCCGGTTCTAACGGTAAGCAGACTTCTCCTTGGGAGCGTGGTCACGAGTGGGATAGCGGTTCAAGTCTGGGTTGGCAGATGTCACAGATGTGGGCTGGTGTCTATAATATCTCTCCTGATGCCTTCCTGCCACAGTACAGCGATGGATCATGGGGCTACCTGCCTGGTTCTACTAACGTTAGTAACTCTGCTCAGACCTCTTCTATCGGTGGTGTGCAGACCATTACTACGACCCGTATCAATACCGACTTCATCCTGGAGCAGAAGCTCGACTTCATCACCAAGGGTCTGGCACTTCGTGGTATGATCGCCTGGGATAACGTGTTCCGTGAGGATCGTCGTGGTATTGCCGACCTGTATAATGATCCACAGCTCAAGTGGATTGATCCTGAGACAGGTGCTGTTACCTATAAGCAGCCTTACGAGGCTTATGACCGTTTCGACTACACCATGGGTAACAAGTGGAGCACACAGGGTGGTAGCGTGAACGACTGGAGCACCCAGCGTAACCTGAACTATCAGGTACAGTTGAACTGGGGTCGTCAGTTCGGTGACCACAACGTGACAGCCATGGGTAACTTTGGCCGTCAGGAGTATGCTACCGGTAGCATGATTCCTTCTTATCGTGAGGACTGGGTATTCCGTACCACCTACGATTATCTGGGTCGTTACTTCTTCGAGTATAACGGTGCTTATAACGGTTCTGAGAAGTTCTCTAAGGACAACCGCTTCGCTTTCTTCGCATCAGGTGCTATCGGATGGACCATCAGTGAGGAGCCTTTCATGGAGAAATTGCGTGAGAATCATATCATCGACATGCTGAAGCTTCGTGCTTCTTATGGTGCTATTGGTGACGACAACGTCGGTCAGCGCTGGATGTACATGACACAGTGGGCTTACGGTGGCGCTACCTCTCTGGATGTCACACAGGGTGTATCACCTTATACTTTCTATCGTGAAGCAACGGTAGGTAACGAAAATGTACACTGGGAGAAGGTTAAGAAGTTTAACTTTGGTATTGACTATGGTATCATAGGCGGTCTGCTCGCTGGTTCATTCGATATCTTCAGCGACAAGCGTACTGATATTCTGATTGGTGGTTCTCAGCTCGTTCCTTCTTACTTCGGTCAGGCTCCCGCTTGGGTGAACCTCGGTGAGGTAAAGACACACGGTTATGAGTTTGAGCTCCGTTTCAATAAAGTGTTTGCCAACAAGATGCGCCTGTGGGCCAACTTGAACATGACACATGCTGAGAATGAGGTTATAAAGCGCGATGACCCGCCTCTCTATCCTGCTTATCGTAAGGCAGAGGGCTTCGCCATCGGTCAGGTCCACGCTTTTATTGACAAGGGTATGATGCAGACCTATGATGACCTCTATGGTTCTCCGAAACACGATACCAGTGACGACCAGAAGTTGCCTGGCGACTATTATATCGTTGACTTCAACGGTGATGGTCAGGTAGACAATACGAACGACAATGTGCCTTATGGCTTCACTGGATCTCCTCAGAATACTTATAATGCCACTATCGGTTTTGAGTGGAAGGGTTTCTCTTGCTTCGCACAGTTCTATGGTGTGACCAACGTTACTCGTGACGTCACGATGATTAGCTTTGCAGACGTTATGCTGGCTAATGTCTATGACCAGGGAACCTGGTGGAGCACTGACCACACTGGTGCTGATGTAGTGACACCACGCTTTAACACGCAGCCTACCTATTATTATGGTACGCAATATTTGTGCGATGGTAGTTACGTTCGTCTGAAGAACGTTGAGGTGGCTTACACCTTCACACAGCCTTGGATTCGCAAGATTGGTATCCATGACTTGAAGGTTTATCTCAGTGCTAACAACCTGTGGCTTTGGACTCGTATGCCTGACGACCGTGAGTCTAACTTCTCATCAAATGGCGGCGCTACCGGTGCCTATCCTACCGTAAAGCGTATCAACCTCGGTGTAAAGTTCAATCTTTAAAATGAAGAAAACAATGAAAAAGTTTATTAATCAATATATTTTCATGGGGCTTGCAGCCTTGTCGCTCTCTTTTGGAGCCACATCGTGCACCGACTATCTTGACAAAACCCCCGATTCTGATGTGAACCCAGAGATGGCGTTCATGAACTTCCAGAATTTCCAGGGATTCGTCGAGGAAGCTTATAACTGCATCCCCAATAAGGAGTCTAACTTCTGGTGCTGCACCTTCAACTGGGGTGAGGACGAATTGATGAATACCGGTGGTGGCGACTCGCACCTGACGGCTCATATTGACCTGGGCGACTACCGCAACTGGTACAACAACGACCAGACTTACTTGCACCGCAATGCCGGTAGTCTGAGCTCTACTTCCACTGATAAGTTTGCCCATTCTTTGGAGCATGCCTGGTATGTCATCCGTAAGATGAATCTTGGTCTGGAGAACATGGATAAGCTGACAAATGCAACTCAGGAAGAGAAGAATTTCATCAAGGGTCAGCTGCTGTTCTTCCGTGCATGGTGGCACTTGGAGCAGATTATCTATTTTGGCGGACTGCCCTATGTTGACAAAGTGATTCCTGCAGACGGTCCTTTCGATCTGCCGCGTCTCTCCTTCCAGGAGTGTGCTGAGCGTTGTGCTGAGGACTTCCGTGCTGCTGCTGACCTGCTGCCTGACAACTGGGATAACTCTACTGTTGGTAAGCGTACCCTGGGTCATAACGACCTCCGTCTTACCAAGGTTTGCGCCTTGGCTTACGCTGGCAAGGCACTGCTGTGGGCTGCTTCTCCGCTCAATGAACTGGGTGCCCAAGTAGGTGCTTCGAAGAATGGCAATACCTATAAGTATAATACTTCGCTGGCAACTCAGGCTGCCGACGCTTTGGGCGAGGCTATCAGTGCACTTGACAAGTCGCCTTACGCACTGGCTGAGTATAAGTACTCTGACATCTATAACCATGAGGCCGACAAGAGCTCAAATTCTAACTTCTCTGATATTTTCCGTACTACGGGTCAGAGCTGGAAGATGCCTGGTAGCGTTGAGGCTATCATGCGTGGTCCGATGCCTGACATCAACGGTTCTAACTGGAACTTCGCCAAGCTTTGGGGTCCGAAAGTAAACAACTTGGTTGAGCACGATGCTATCATCCACATGCCGACAGCCAACTACATCAACTATGCTTATGGTATGGAGAATGGTCTTCCTCTGGATGATCCCGATTCAGGTTTTGACCCGACGCATCCGTTTAAGGGACGCGACCCGCGTTTCTACCACGACATCATGTTCGACGGCTTTAAGTTCCTCAATACCACACCAAGTGCTGCTGATGCAGGTTACCAGTATTTGGAGATGTTTACTGGAGGTAACATGGTTCCCACGGGTAACACACAGCGTTCCGCTGATGGTAGCCGTACAGGATACTTCTGCCAGAAACTGGTTCCCCACCAGTGTAACAAATATGATGGTATGTACAACTGGGGTGGTGCCCTTCAGACCTATCTTCCCTACATGCGTGTAGCTGACATCTACCTGATGTATGCAGAGGCATGTGCAGCCGTAGGCGGTTCTACACAAAAGAGTAGCCGTTGCAGCCTGAATGCTGTTGATGCCATTAATGTCCTCCGCGACCGTGTCGGTGCCGGACATGTGGCTGAGAAACTGCTTGGTGACAAGAACAAGTTTATGGATGAAGTTCGCCGTGAGCGTGCCTGTGAGTTGGCCTTTGAGGGATTCCGTTGGAACGACCTGCAGCGCTGGCTGCTGTTGACAGAGGCTCCCTATAATGTCAAGACCCGTCAGGAATTCAAGCGTGTAGGCAATTTCGACTATACCAAGAACGATCCTCGCGATGCTGAGGTAAGTGGTTGGAGCGAGACGGTTATCGTAGAGCGTTCTTTTGGAACAAAGCATTATCTGTTCCCTCTGAAAGACGCCGAGACTTATCTCTATGCTGAGTATCCGCAGAATCCGGGATGGTAACTTTTAAAAGTTGAAAAATTGAAATAAGTTAAAAGTGAAAAGTTTTATGAAACACAAGATATTATATATGTCAGCTCTCATGGCTTTCACGACAGTGATGCCTGCCGCAGCCCAGATAGAGACTGGACAAGACTCGCTCGTCAACGTAGCCTTCCGCAAAGTCGCTGCTGACGATGTGTTGGGTGGTGTCTCGTCCGTCAACTACAGAGAGTTGATGAAAAAGAACTACAACACCTATAGTCTTGACAACATGCAGGGCTATGTAGCCGGTTACAACGGAAACGGCATGTGGGGCTATGAAGGTTCGTCTGACTACACTGCCGATAACGTTCCCAACGGAATGTTGGTACTGATTGATGGTGTACCCCGTGCAGCCAACAATGTGAAGCCTGACGAGATTGAGGACATTACCTTCCTGAAAGGAGCCCAGGCAGTTGTGCTTTATGGTAGCCGCGCTGCCAAGGGTGTCTGCCTCATTACCACTAAGCGTGGTCACGTGACTGACGGCTTGAAGCTGAGTGTCCGTGCCAATACCGGATGGAATGTAGCCAAGAGTTATCCTGAGTACTTAGGTTCTGCTGAGTATATGACTCTCTACAACGAGGCTTTGGCTAACGACGGACTTGCTGCACTTTACACCCCAGAGGACATCTACAACTTTGGCAGCGGTCTGAATCCTTATCGTTATCCCAATGTCAACTTCTATTCCTCCGACTACATCAAGAAGGCTTATAACCGCAGTGATGTGACCGCAGAAATCGAAGGTGGTAACGACCGTGCCAAGTTCTATGCCAACGTCAGCTACTATCGCGAAGGCAGCTTTATGGACTTTGCCGAGTCCAAGGACAATTACATTGACCGCTTCAATGTCCGTGGTAACGTGGATATGAAGATCAACAACTTCATCACAGCTTACGTGAATGCTAATGCTACCTATTATAATTCGCGTGGAACGAATGGTGCGAATTTCTGGTCATCTGCTGCTACAATGCGTCCGAACCGTATTTCTCCGCTGATTCCGGTGAGCTATGTAGATCCGAACGCTGCTGCTGCCCAGACGATGTTGGCCAACACGACAAACATCATCAATGGTTGTTTCCTCGGTGGTTCGCTGATGGATCCGACTAACGTTATCGCTGATATCTATTCTGCTGGTTATAACACGTGGACTAGCCGTCAGTTCCAGTTTGATGCAGGTGTCAACGTTGATTTGAATTCATTGCTGAAGGGTTTGAGCTTCCATGCTCTCATCGGTGTCGATTACGCCACAACCTACTCGACCTCTTTCAACAACGAATATGCTACGTTTGAACCTACATGGTCTAACTACAATGGTCAAGATGTTATCGTAGCTCTGAATAACAACGAGACCATCGATAAGAAGTCTGGTGTACAGAATATCAGTGGATCTACTGATAACCAGACGATTGCCTTCAATGCCCACTTCGACTACAACCGCACTTTTAATGACGTTCATAACGTCAGTGCCATGGCTGTTGTCAACGGTTGGCAGCAGACTGTGTCTGGTGTCTATCACAAACTGAGCAACGCCAACTTGGGCTTCGAAGTAGATTATAACTACGCTAAGAAATACTACGCAACCGTTGCCATAGCTACTCCGTGGTCTGCACGTCTGCCGGAAGGCAAGCGCGCCGGTGTCTCTCCCTCGTTCACCCTGGGATGGAACATTGCCAAGGAAAGCTTTATGGAGAATCAGTCTGTCTTTGACGAACTGAAGCTGAGTGCCAGCTATAGTGACCTGAAGACTGATCTGGGTATCAATGACTACTATATGTATCAGGCTACCTATCAGAGTGGTGGTTGGTGGGACTGGAACGGTGAGACTGGTCACAGCGCAGTACAGTCTAAGCGCAGTGGTAACGACGACTTCACTTACCTGCACCGTAAAGAGTTCTCTGCTACCTTGCACGCAGCCCTTTTGCAGCGTGCCCTGACCGCTGACCTCTCGTTCTTCACGAGCAAGCTCACCGGTGGTATCGTTCAGAATGGTAGCCAGCTGCCTAGCTATTTCCGTGTATATTATCCTGAGTCGTCTTTCCTGCCTTACATCAATCTTAACGATGACAGCCGTACAGGTTTCGATATCGCATTGAAGTACAAGAAGGATTTCGGTGACTTCGGTTTCCAGGTGGGTGCTAACTTGACTTACTACACCACCAACGCTTCCAAGCGTGATGATACTGCCTATGCTGACACATACCAGTATCGTGAAGGCAAGCCCCTCGATACCATTTGGGGTTACGAGTGTCTCGGCTTCTTCGCCGATGAAGCTGACATCGCTGCTTCTCCTGAGCAGAAACTGGGTGCTACTCCGCGTCCTGGTGACTTAAAGTATAAGGATCAGAACAATGACGGTGTCATCGATACCAAAGACCAGGTTAATCTGGGTAAGGGTGGCTGGTATGGTGCCCCCACAACGCTGGGTATCAACCTCACTCTGAAGTACAAGGACTTTACCCTGTTTGTACTGGGTACGGGTGGTTTTGGCGGCAATGCCATCAAGAGCAACAGCTATTGGTGGATTGACGAGACTGACAAGTACTCTGCAGTTGTCCGCAACCGCTGGACTCCCGAGACGGCTGCAACAGCAACCTATCCCCGTCTGACCACTCAGAGTGGTGCCAACAACAACACCAACTCAGACTTCTGGATTTACTCTACCTCTCGTTTCGACCTGGCAAAGGTACAGTTGTCGTACAACTTCCCGAAGAGCATCATCGGCAACGGTATCGTCAAGGGACTCTCAGTCTATGCCAGTGGTAACAGTCTGCTGACTATTGCCAAGGAGCGTGAAATACTGGAAATGAATGTCGGTTCTGCACCTCAGGCACGTTTCTACAACCTCGGTGTTCAGGTAGCATTCTAAACGGTTCTATAAACGAATAAAACGAATAAAGATATGAAACTCAAGAATATCAACAGTTTCTTTATTGCAGGCATGGTTTGCTACGGATTTGCAGCAACATTTACATCCTGCGATGACCTGATAGACCCGGCATTGGAGAACATCCAGGACATCTCTGAGATGTACAATGACCCCACTTTTGCCCGTGGTCTGATTGACAATGCCTTCCTGGTATTGCCCTATGATGGCTCTTCTGTCAGCGATGTAGCTACCGACGACGCCGTCAGCAACGACAACAGCAACTCCTACAAGCAGATGGCTACTGGTAACTGGACTTCGCAGAATAATCCCATCAACCAGTGGGAAACGCGTTATCACGCTATCCAGTATTGCAACCTCTTCCTGGAGAATATTGAGAAAGTACGCTGGGACTACACCAGTGAGGCTCTGAACCAGATGCACTTAGACCTGTATAAGGGTCAGGCTTACGCTCTGCGCGGACTGCACATGTTCTACCTGCTGCGTTCACACTGTGGTGTCGTCAATGGTCAGCTCATGGGTGTACCCATTCACCTGAAATCAGAGGATAAGGATTCAGAGTTCAATCTGCCTCGTAACACTTTCAAGGAGTGTATCGATCAGATTATGGCCGATTTCGACGAGGCTTTGAAGTTCCTGCCTGCTCAGTATGGCGACGTGAGTGCTGGTCAGGTTCCTTCCAAGTATGCCTCTATCGGTGCTACCGATGCTGAGTACAATCGTGCTTTTGGTAATATGCAGCGTGGTAAGATTGATGCCAACATCATAGCAGCCTTCAAGGCTCAGGTAGCTATCTTTGCTGCATCTCCCGCCTATCAGTCGGCTGGTGCCATGAGTTATGAACAGGCTGCCAAGTATGCTGCTGATTACCTGAATATTCGTGGTGGCCTTGATGCCGTTGACCCGACAGGATGGAAGTGGTTTACACTGACAGACTATATCAAGAACTATAAGTTCACTGATCCTGATCCTAAGGAAGTTGTTTGGCGTGGTGTTGTAGGCGACAGCCATGATATGGAGGAAAATAACTATCCTCCCTCGCTCAAAGGTAATGGCCGCGTTAACCCGACACAGAATCTGGTGGATGCTTTCCCGATGGCTAACGGTTATCCCATCAGTGCCAGTGCTTCTGGCTATGATGCCAGCAAGCCTTATGAGAACCGTGACCCGCGTCTGCGTACGTATATCCTTGTCAATGGCGATGCCATTGGTGCTGAGGGTAAAGCTATCAACACCCAGGCAGATTCTCCTACATTGGATGGTCTGAACAAGGAGAATGGTAAGTCTACCACTACTGGTTACTACATGCGTAAACTGTTGCGTGCCGACGTCAATTTGAATCCTGCTAGCGACCAGCGTCATTTTGGTATCCGTATCCGTACCACCGAGTTGCTGCTCGACTACGCAGAGGCTGCCAATGAGGCTGGGGGACCGCAGGCTAAGGTCGGTGGTGCTAACTTCTCGGCTTACGATGTCATCAAGGCCATCCGCGCTCGTGTACACGATGGCGAAAACTGGACTGATCCTTATCTTGAGAGCATCAAGGACGACAAGGCAAAGATGCGTGAGCTTATTCGCAACGAGCGTCGTTTAGAGCTCTGCTTTGAGAATCAGCGCTTCTGGGACCTGCGCCGTTGGAAGAATAATCTCACTGAGGGCGCCAATGGTGTCAGCATCACGACTTCGGGCGCTGGTGTCACCAGCTATAAGACCATTAACGTGGAGGCTCGCCAGTATCAGGACTTCATGACCTATGGTCCTATCCCTTACTCTGAGTTACAGAAGTGGAGCAATCTGGAGCAGAATGACGGATGGAAATAATCAATAACAATGTAAAATTCTAAAATATTATGAACAAGAAAATTTCATATATGCTCAGCATGCTGCTCGTCAGCGCACTGTTCACATCGTGCAAAAACGGCGATGCAGAGTTCCCCGACTATGAGGGTGGTACAACCGTCTATTTTGCTTACCAGTATCCTGTTCGTACTATTGTCCTTGGTGATGACGAATATGACACTTCGCTCGACAAGGCTCATAAGTGCAAGATACTGGCTACCTTCGGCGGTTCTTACAACGGCAGCAACGGATATGTGAATGTGACTACAGACCCCAAGTTGGTAGAAAACCTCACATTCCAGGACGGTACACCTGTCGAGATTATGCCCGAAAGATTCTACGAGTTGCAGACCACTCACTTTGCTTTCAACGGTACGATGAATGGTGGTACCGAGGTATATCTGACCGACGATTTCTTCAACGATGAGCGCTCAGTGAAGGAAACCTATGTTATTCCTCTGGTGATAACAGATCAGAGTGGCTTTGGTAAGATTCTCACAGGTACTCTGAAGGAAGGTGGCCAGGAAGTCCGTACTGACGCTTCTCAGTGGGAGGTTCAGCCTATGGACTATGTACTCTATTGCGTGAAGTTCCAGAACAAGTATTCTGGCTATTGGCTCACCCATGGCACCAGCTCTATTGACAACATTGAGAAGGCTCAGCCGCGCCAGATTGAGACCACGTCCATGACAGGCTGCGTTTATCACGCCTCATGGACTACCCATGACTACTGGCAGTACAAGCGCGACGATAAAGGTCAGAAGACCAGCGAGACCGAGAAAGTATCGAAGACCTACAACTTCGACCTCGTCCTTGCCTTCGACGGCAGCGAAAAGTGTACTATCACCGCGTCTGGCGTCAACGTCGGCTCTGGCTCATGGTCGGATGACGGTGCCAAGAAGGCGTGGGGCAACAAAGACCGCGACCTGATGGAACTGAGTTATCAGCTTTCCGCTATCGACACCGACGAGTTGGGCAATGTCATCAATGCAAATGTCCAGGAGAAACTCGTCTGGCAGCGCAGTGGTGTGAAGATTGAAGAGTTCTCTCCTATTTATACTAAGTAAAAAAACTTAAATGATGGACACAATGAAAAAGACTATCATTATATCAGCACTCGGAGCCATGTTGATGGCTTCGTGTGCCGACGAGTTCGACACCAACAACTACGTGGTGGATCGTCCGGCGAAGACGGCAGAATATGCCTATCTGAACGACTATCAGCCACTGAAGCAGTATGTTGATCGCTCGAAGTATTCCAACTTCAAATTAGGCATTGGCACCACGGCTACCGACTACCTGAAGAAGGAGCTGGTTTATGCACTGGTCAACTCTAACTTTGACGAGACAGAGCCTGGCAACTGCATGAAGATGGGTTCGTGCGTCAATAACGACAACGGCTCGATGGATTTTGGCACAGTTAGCGAGTATGTCAATACGGCTACCGATGCCGGTCTGAACGTTTACGGTCACACTTTGGCTTGGCACGCCCAGCAGCCAGTGAAGTGGCTCAACTCTCTGTTGAAGGACAAAGAATTGGATATTGATCCTGATGCACTCATTGAGACATTGGTGACATCTTACAGCTACGAGAATACCCCTGATGGTCCCTTCCCCCACTATCAGATGGGTTGTGCGCCTCCTATCATCAATGGTGCGCTGCACTTTGTTCCTACAGGTGCATGGTCACAGTTCTTTGTAGTACCCGGCGCTAATAATCCCTTGACCGAAGGCAATTATCTGGCACGTGTCTATATGGCCTCAGACAAGGATGCTGACGGCGTACAGTTGACCATTCAGAACGGTTGGGGCGATGGCGCACAGAATCTTACCCTTCCCGTTCCCGTTGTGGCAGGTGATCAGGTTTATGAGCTGAAGTTTCCTGGCGTTGTTGGTGGTAACTACGATGTCATCTTGAAGCCCCAGACCGCTGATGCTGTTCTTGACTTCAAGAAGATCGAGTTCTATAAGCTCGAAAGTCCCGCTGTTGAGGTGGAAGAGGAAGTCAACTTCTATACCTATGAGAATAAGCCTGACGGTCCCTTCCCGCACTATCAGATGGGTTGTGCGCCTCCCATCGTCAACGGTGCCCTGCACTTCGTGCCCACAGGTGCCTGGTCACAGTTCTTCGTCGTGCCTGGTGGCAACAACGAGTTGGATGAGGGTGATTACATATTCTATGTCGATATGGCTGCCGACAAGGCTGCCTCTGGCGTACAGCTTACCGTTCAGAACGGTTGGGGCGATGGCGCACAGAACTTTACTGCAGCTATCCCCGTCGAGCCGGGACGCCGCACCTACAAACTGCAGTTCCCCGGTCTTACGGGCAGCCCCAGCAAAAACTACGACGTGATTCTGAAACCGCAGACTGCTGATGCCGTACTCGATTTCTACTCTCTCAAGGTTTGCAAGATTGTGAAGCTCAACTCTATACCTCTCACTCCCGAGGAGAAGAAGGACACCTTGATTTGGGCTATGGACCGTTGGGTCAAGGGTATGATGGAAGCCTGTGACGGTAAGGTGAAGGCTTGGGATGTTGTCAACGAGGCCATCTCCGGCGGTAATCCCGACAGTGAGGGTGTCTATGCCCTGCAGCATGCTCCCGAGGGCGGCAGTGATACCGACTTCTTCTGGCAGGATTATCTCGATGACTATGACTATGTCCGCACCGTTGTTCGTCAGGCTCGTCAGTATGGTCCTGAGGGCGTTAAGCTGTTCATCAATGACTACAACCTGGAGAGCGACTGGGATCAGAACGGCAAACTGAAGAGCCTCATTGCCTGGATCAAGCGCTGGGAGGCTGATGGTACTACCAAGATTGATGGTATCGGCACTCAGATGCACATTTCCTGCTATGCCAATGCAGCTACCCAGGAAAGCAAGAAGAAGGCTATTGAGAACATGTTCAAGCTGATGGCAGCCTCTGGCAAGCTGGTTCGCGTCAGCGAGCTCGATATGGGCTATGTCGATGCAGCAGGTAACTCTGTGATGACTGTTGACATGACCGAGGAGCAGCATCATCAGATGTCAGACCTCTACAACTGGATCATCAAGAAGTACTTTGAACTGATTCCTGCAGCCCAGCAGTGGGGCATCTGCCAGTGGTGCGCTACCGATGCTCCTGCCGACAGTGGCTGGCGCAAGGGTGAGCCCGTTGGACTCTGGGACAAGGACTATTACCGCAAGCACACCTATGCAGGCTTTGCTGATGGTCTTGCTGGTAAATAAGGCATTACCCCATGGGTAATTTTTAGAACTTTACATGTCAAGGCTCCGTGCTCGTGAGAGTACGGAGCCTTTTTTTAGGCTACGCTCAGCCCGTAGCTAAGCGGCGTCCAGCCCGAAGCTAAGCGGCGTCCAGCCCGTAGCTATGAGTCCTCCAGCCCAATAGATGGTGGATTATCAACACGTAAACGTAAAGAAAAACAATAATAGCTTCTCTGTTTCAAAGAAAATGCTTAAATTTGCAGGCGCAATACATAACGACACTAACATGATAAAGAACGTAATCCTACGCCTTGGCGTTACCCTGTGCGCTGTTGTCTGCATTTCCTTGACGGCAGTGGCTCAGACGGCTCGTGAGGAAATCAAAGCCAACAAGTATCTGGCTGGTAGTAATTATCTGGACTACGACCGGCAGTTGCCGACGAAGCAGCTGACACCGGCACCGAAAGGCTACAAACCTTTCTACTTGTCGCACTACGGGCGGCATGGTTCGCGGTGGCTTATCGCTGAAGAGAGCTACACCAGCGTACTGGAGCCAATGCAGAAAGCTCGCACGGCAGGCAAACTGACCGATAAGGGTGAAGAGGTGCTGACACAGATAGAGCGCTTTGCGGCACAGCCTGCACCGGACTTCCCTGCCTTGAATGGCCAATGGCAGGGCGCACAGCCCCGTTTGGGCGACCTGTCGACCGTGGGTGAGCGACAGCACCACGGCATCGGACAGCGTCTGGTGCAGCACTTCCCTGAAATATTCAAGGCTAAAAATGTCAATATCGATGCGCGTTCGACGGTGGTGAGACGCTGCATTCTGTCAATGATTGCCGAGTGTGAGGAGTTAGCAGCAGCCAATCCCACGGCACGCATCCATAACGATGCCAGCGAGGCACTGCAGTATTATATGAACCAGCCGCGCTCAGGATTGGTGGAGGCTGGCGGGCGCAAAGGTCGTGAGATGCGCAAACAGCTGAGCCGGAACATCACTGCCGACCGACTGATGACGGTGCTGTTCAACGACCAGAAATGGGTGAAGGAGAATATCAAGGCCGAGCCGCTGATGTACAACCTGTTTGAGGTGACAACCAATATGCAGAGCCACGACGGTGCTCCTGACCTGTATTCGCTTTTTACCGAAGAGGAAATCTACGAACAGTGGCGCTTAGGTAACATCGGCTGGTATCTCGATTACGGAGCTGCACCGCAGACGGGTGGCGTGATGCCCTTCTCGCAGCGGAATCTGTTGCGGAACATCATTGAGACCACCGACACGGTGACACAGACGCAGGCTACGCTGCGCTTCGGTCACGAAGTGTGTGTGTTACCGTTGGCATGTCTGTTGGAACTGGGTTCTTGCGGTGCTGTAGTCGATGACCTTGACCAGTTGGATGCCGTTTGGCGTAACTATCGCATTTTCCCTATGGGTTGCAACATCCAGTTGGTGTTCTATCGCAAAACTCAAAACTCAAAACTCAAAACTCAAAACCCCGATGACATCTTGGTCAAGGCCCTGTTAAATGAGCGTGAGGTGACGCTGCCCGTCCAGACGACACAGTACCCCTATTACCGGTGGAGCGACCTGCGCCAATACTATTTAGACAAGTTGGCCGCTTACGATGCCAAGGAGGCTGCAATGCTGAAAAAGGACGAGCCGGAGGCCAGATACAGGAAATATTATACAGGACTCCCCATTGACGTGAAGCCCGTCAAGCGACCGGTATTCCCCAAGAACGAGGTCAACCTGAAGGATGTCGGCGGTGTCGGCGACGGCATCACGCTGAACACGGAGGCTATTGCCAAAGGTATCAGCAAGCTCTCGAAGCAGGGCGGCGGACGGCTGACCATACCTGAGGGCATTTGGCTCACGGGACCCATTATGCTGAAGGACAACATCGAGCTGCACCTGCAGAAAAATGCCATCGTGCTGTTCTCGTCAGACAAGACACTCTACAAGGATAAGAATCCTAAGGCTCAGCGCGCATTGGCCTGCATCAGGGCTTCAAAGCGCAAGAATATTGCCATCACGGGTTCAGGCATTATCGACGGTAACGGTGCCTACTGGCGTGCTGTGAAGCGCAACAAGGTGAGCGACGTGGAATGGAGCCAGTACCAGCGTGTTGTCGGTGGTGTAGAGCGTGACAAGGGCAAACTTTTCTATCCCTGGAGCAAGAATGTCGATGACAATATTGCCGCCACACCAGAGGAACAGGACAAGATGCGCAACGATCTGATACGTTTGACCGACTGTGAGAATGTGCTGATAGAGGGCGTCACGGTGCAGAATGCGCCGAAGTTCCACGTACACCCGCTGAACTGCCGTAACGTCATCGTCGACGGTGTGACAGTGCGCTGCCCGTGGAATGCCCAGAACGGCGATGCCATAGACTTCTCCGACGTCAACGTGGGTCTTATCGTGGATTGCACGGTGGATGCAGGCGATGATGGCATCTGCATGAAGAGCGGTATGATGAAACCCAAGTCGCCTGCCAATGGCTGCGAGGACATCGTCATTCAGGACAATACGGTCTTCCATGCCCATGGCGGTTTTGTGCTCGGCAGTGAAACTGTCAGCGGCATACGTCGTATCGTGGTGCGTCACAACCGCTTCAGCGGCACTGACACAGGTCTGCGTTTCAAGAGTGGCATTGGCCGAGGCGGTAAGACAGAGCAACTCTATATCTCGGACATTGTGATGACCGACATCAAGGATCAGGCCATCGTCTTCCAGTGCGACTATGTGGACCGTCCCGCAGGCAGCGACCCCAACAAGGTTCCTGAGTACACCGAAGAGCAGAAACGCTTAGCTCCTGACTTCCAGGACATCCACATCAGCAATGTCACCTGCCACGGTACCCATACGGGCATCAAGGCCAGCGGTATCCTGGGACTCGACTGCGTACACGACATCGACATCAAGAATACAACTATTATATATCATAAGGAAGGACAGCAGATTGACGAAACATCTGCCAAGCTACAGTTAGAGAACGTGAAACTGGAAGCGCTTCGCTAATTCTTACACCTAAAGGTATAAGCGAGCAAAGCTCGTAGGATAATTGATAATTGATAATTGAAAATTGATAATTAATATTAAGCGTTATAAATTAATCATTATGAAAAAACTGTTTTTCGTCAGCATGCTGCTGACAGCAGCTTTAGCTGCACAGGCCCAGATGGGCACGAAGATTGCCCCCAAGATGGCTAAAGGTACTGAGAAAGTCTACGTGACGAAGTCTGTTTCAACCATTCCTGGCCAAAAGGAAATCAACATCACAGCCGAAACCAAGTACAATGTTGTCGACGCTACTGCCGACGGCTACCTGATTGAAGCCGTAGTCACCTCTTTTGCATCAGACGTTACAGACGACAATGTCGCCGGAAAAATCCTGACGGCTTCTGAGGAGTTGATGAAGGGTTTGAAAATCCGTCTGGCTACCAACAAGGATGGCAAAGTGGAGAAGATTGCCAACTATGAAGAGCTGAAGCCTCAGATAGAGAGTATGAGCAACCAGCTCGTCGACAAGATGCTGGAGGCCGTCCCCCAGTTGAGCCAGATGATGTCCAAGGACGTGCTCAAGACCCAGGTGACGGAGAGCATCAATGAGGAGAGCCTTGTCAAGTCCATGCAGAGCGCCACCAGCGTACTGACGCTGAACGGCAAGACGCTGATGACTGGTGCCCAGGAGGAATATGTCAACGAGATGGGTGTCAAGATGAAGCGCATGTATTTTGTCAACGGCAAGAACATCACCACTAACTCCAGCATGGACATGAGCAAGGATGAGTTGAAGAAGCTCGTCATCGCACAGGTTGAGAAAATGGCTCCCGAACAGGCCAGCGTCGTCAAGGAGAACATCGACGCAGTCATGGACAGCGGCATGATCAAGATTGACGTGAAAGAGACTGCCACCTACGAATTGGCTGACGACAACTGGGTAAAGTCCATCAAGGCCGAAGTTGCCAACGAGACAATGGGTCAAAAGATGACTGTCGCCACTACCGTAACATTGAAGTAATTAGAGGTTAGTAGTTAGTGGTTAGGGAATAGAGGTTAGAGCATGGAGAAACGAAAATGGAATGCCAGGTCATTATGGCCGATATGGACGATGATGGGACTTGCTGTGGCATGTTTCTGTTTCTTCCAGTTATGGTATCCTTTTCATTTCTTTTTCAAGGGACAGAACCAGCTGTTCTTGATGTCGTGGGCGTACGTGGGTACGCTGTTTGCCAAACCGGCTTGGGCTGCTTGCCTGATAGGGGAATTCCTGACGCAATTCTATTACTATAGTTTTGCAGGTGCAGCCATTCTTACGGCATCACTCTCCCTCTTGTTCTGGCTGTCATACCGCTCTCTCGTCAGCCTGCAGCTTAACAGACTGACCTGGTGGATGGCGCTGATGGTGGCCTTGGCTGTCACCGTGCGTGAGGCTTCGTGCCATCTGTTCTACGGCTATACGCTGTCGTCCACCTTTGCCCTGATAGGTGGGCTGTTCATGTTTTTGATGATTAACGTTAACGGGAACGCTAACTGGTTCGCACGTATATTTAGATGTAAGAAGGTTAGCGTTGTCGTTATCGTTAAAATCGTGACAGGTACGCTGTTTTGCTACTGGCTCTTCGGCTATGGCGTTTGGCCTTTCCTGCTGTTGTCGACTATCGTCATCTGGAGGGTGACGGTGCCTGTAGCTGTGGCCTTTGCCTGTCTGTTGCCTGTCGTGCGAAGCCACTACAACCTGACCTTTGCTGCACTGTGTCAGTATCCGGGTGTTGAAAGCATGCACACTCCTGACTTTGCCAGAGAAACCGACATGCACATGATTCACAGCTACCAGGCGGGTGACTGGGACGATGTGGTGGCAATAGCTGAGGCCGACCCTGTGCTGAACAGTTTTAGGGCGATGGACGGTTCCGTCATGAAGCTTTCACCGGAAGAATATGTTTCGTCCAGCCTGCGTCGGTTCATATACAACCTCGTTCAGGCACAACGCGGCAAACTGCCTGACGTGCTCATGAACTATTATCCTAACTATCTGGGTACTTTCACCAGTATGATTGGTACGAAAATACCCTGGATGATTTTCATGAACCTGCATGAGTTCTACTATGCTATTGGCGACATCTCACGTGCCGAACGAGGCGCATTCATGGCGTGTGTGTCCGTTCCTGGCAACCGTAATGCCTACACTATTCAGCGACTGGCAGAGTGTGCGTTGGTAAGGAACGACCAAAAAATCGCCGAGAAGTTCCTTGGGCTGTTGCGTCAGACTATACCCTATAGGGAGTGGGCTGAGCGTGCCCCAAAGGATGCCCGCTACAGGCAGAAAGCACAGTATGTCAATCGGGTGGACTCCGTGTCTCCGAGCGAGGATTCGCATCCCATCATGACCGAACTGCTTGCGTCAAATCCAGAGAACAAGGTGGCATTGGACTATATGCTGTGCAGCCAGCTGGTCAAGAAAGACATTGACGGCTTTAAGCGCGACTATGACCAGTACTACGTTCAACGTTCAACGTTCAATGGTCAGTGTCCAAAGCTCTATCAGGAGGCCCTGTGCATTTGGTTGATGAACCAAAAAGCGACAGACGAGGAGTGGCAGAAGTACATCAAGGATGAGCAAGTCACGAACCGTCTGCAGGAGTATATGGCGGAAAAGGGTAGTCCTCGCTTTGCTGATACCTATTGGTACTATTTCGACATGTTTAACCTTGAAAAGTGAAGCTTTTAAAGTGAATACAGGAGTAAAATTGCTGTCGTTGATCGGTTATTGGTTATCGTTAACGTTTTCGTTATCGTTAACGTTAACGTTATCGTTATCGTTATTATCCTGTACGCCCACACCACATGACGTGAAACAGAGCAATGAGGAGGCAGATATCTATCCCGACTACAAGGATGTAACCATTCCCGTGAACATTGCTCCGCTGAATTTCCTCGTCAGGGAAGCCGATGCTGTGGAGGTCAAGGCTGGCGAACTGGTCGTCAGGAGTCGTGGCGGCTCTGTCGGGTTCGACATGCGGGAGTGGCGCAGGTTGATGGAAGAAAACGCGGGCAAAAGCTCAACCCCCCAATCAATCTCCGTTCAGGTGACGGTACTGAAAGACGGGCAGTGGATAGCTTACAAACCGTTCAATTGGTATGTCGTCAACGACCCCATTGACAGCTATGTGACCTACAGACTGATAGAACCCGCCTACTCCGTTTGGAATAGGCTTCAAATCATCCAGCGCTGTGTCGAGAACTTCGACGAATATGCACTGGCAGACTACAATCTGCAAGAAAACCGTTGCATGAACTGCCACGTTCCCGGCAGTCAGGACCCCCAACTGTCCATGTTGTATGTCAGAGGCAAGGGCGGTGGAGCCATCCTCAACCAGAACGGACGACTGCGTAAGCTGGACATCAAGACACCCGACATGGTGGCCACATCCACGTATTTCCAGTTTGGACCATCAGGGCGTTACATCGTTTTCTCTGACAATGTCGTCGTGCCTGCTGTCCAGTCAATGCCGCAGAAGAGGCTGGAGGTCTATGATACAGCGTCAGACGTCTATGTGGCTGATCTTGACAGGAATGTCATTATCCATTCTCCGCTGTTGTGTGACACAACCCGCTTAGAGACATTCCCTACGTTCTCTCCTGACGAAAAGTACATCTATTTTTGCTCGTCGCCGAGCGTTGACTTGCCCCGTGATTACAAGCGCCTGAAGTATGTATTGGCAAGAATCCCCTTTGACCCGTCTACCGGCACTATTGGCACACATGTCGACACATTGTTTACAGAACGCAGCGTCTGTCATCCCAGAGTTTCACCCGATGGCGAGCGGCTGCTCTTCACCGTGCAGGACTATGGTACCTTCCCGATATGGCACAAAGAGGCCGACCTGTGGATGATGAACCTCCGTACTGGCGAGATAGACACGCTGCAGATGGTGAACTCCAGTCAGTGCGACACCTATCACAGCTGGTCCAGCAACTCACGTTGGTTTGTCTTTGCCTCAAAACGCGACGACGGCTTGTATGGCAAACCTTATTTCTGTTATGTTGATAAAAACGGCAAGGCTCACAAACCTTTCTGCCTGCCGCAACACAATCCCACCTTCTACGACGACTTCCTAAAGTCGTTCAATGCCCCCGAGATGGTCAAAGGCAAAATCCCCTTCAATGCTGTCGACGTGGCGAATGCCATGAAGCGCCCTGCCGAGCCCTTCACGTCAGAGTGACTGTTGTGAAGCTTTGAAGTCAGATGGTGTCATCCCTGTCTCCTTCTTAAAACATTTGGAGATATTATTTTTTCTTGTCGTAGGCGTGCAAGGGGTAGTCGGTGGTGAAGTGCAGGCCACGGCACTCCTTGCGCTCTAAGGCCCAGCGGGTGATGAGGTAGCCCACGTTGATCATGTTGCGCAGTTCGCAGATGTCGCGGGTGGCGCGGACGCGCTTGAACAGTCGCTCGGTTTCCTCGTAGAGCATGTCAAGGCGGTCCCAGGCACGGTGCAGGCGCAGGTCGCTGCGTACGATGCCGACGTAGTTGGACATGATTTGGTTGACCTCGCGGACGCTCTGTGTGATAAGCACCTTCTCCTCGTTGGTCATGGTGCCTTCGTCGTTCCACTCCGGCACGCGGTCGTT
>JAEEGJ010011147.1_pt1 | contig 22955 bp, 17 predicted proteins | sample 8958761 | NCBI WGS metagenome assembly JAEEGJ01 (sample SAMN16246546, study PRJNA631951) | gut metagenome | biome: gut microbiome; feature: rumen; material: RS-attached | host: Bos | place: Iran: Karaj | collected 2018-10 | reverse complement strand
TAGTGGTTGTGCTCCTCGTAGTATGGGGCATCAGTCTCTACAACAACCTCGTGAAGTTACGTAACAATCGTGAGAACGCCTTCGCCAACATCGACGTTCAGCTGAAGCAGCGTCACGACCTCATCCCACAGTTAGTGGCCACCGTGAAGGGGTATGCCCAGCACGAAAAGGAACTGTTGGAGCGCGTCACTCAGGCCCGCGCCGCAGCCATGAGCGCCACAGGCATCAACGACAAGATACAGGCCGAGAACGCCCTCTCGAGTGCCCTCGCAGGTCTGAAGGTTTCCGTGGAGGCCTATCCTGAGCTGAAGGCCAACCAGAACTTCCTTCAGTTGCAGGAAGAGATCTCAGACATTGAGAACAAGATTGCCGCCACACGCCGTTACTTCAACACCGCTACCCGTGAACTGAACAACGCCGTGCAGACCTTCCCGTCGAACATCTTCGCCAATATGTTCGGATTCCACAAGGAGCCGATGTTCGAGATTCCACAGGAAGACCGTGCGACCATCGAAAAGGCACCTGAGATCAAATTCTAAGCGCGGATGAGATACGTAGGCATACAGAGCCAGATCAAGAGCAACAACATGAAGAGCATGCTGCTGCTCTTAGCCTTTCCAGTAATCCTGCTGGGAATGATCTGGATATTCCTCGCTATCCTCAATTATTTCAGCACGGGCTATTACGATCAGGCTGGCTATTTCGTCAATCAGCTGGATTCAGATTCCGTCAACTGGACTTTTTCTAAGATTGCGCCCTTCGTGATTGGCGGTGTGGCCATCTGGTTTGTCATCGCCTACTTCAGCAATACGAAGATGATCCAGAAGGCTGTAGGTGCCCAGCCTCTGATGCGCAGGGAGAACCCGAGGGTGTATAACATCGTGGAGAACCTGTGTATGGCCTGTGGTATGGACATGCCGAAGGTGAACGTTGTGGACGATCCGCAGTTGAACGCCTTCGCCAGCGGCATTGACAAGAACTCATACACCGTAACGGTCACTACGGGCTTGTTGGATCGTCTGAACGATGAGGAACTGGCAGGCGTGATCGGCCACGAACTGACGCATATCCGTAACCGCGATACCCGTCTGCTCATCACCAGCATCATCTTCGTAGGCATCATCTCCACCGTGCTGACGCTGGTGGTCAGGATGATCTACAACCGCATGTGGTTCGGCGGTTTCAGCAGCAATCGCAACGAGAAGGGCAACGGTCTTTCCACAATGGCCATCATGGTTATCGGAGCCATCTGTGCCGGCATCGCCTATCTCTTCGTGATGCTCACGCGCTTTGCCATCTCCCGCAAGCGTGAGTATATGGCCGATGCCGGAGGTGCAGAACTCTGCGGCAATCCGTTGGCGCTGGCCTCAGCCTTGCGAAAGATTTCCAACAATCCCGGCCTCGGCGATGTGGAGCGCGATGATATTGCACAGATGTACATCATCCACCCGAAGCAGATGGCCCACGGACTGATGCAATTCCTGAGTGGACTCTTCGCCACCCATCCGAGCACGGAAGAAAGAATCCGCATCTTAGAGCAGTTCTAGAAACGAGAAAAGCGCAGCCCTTCGGGGTTGCGCTTCTTGCTGTGTTGCGGAGGCAGGATTCGAACGTGCGACCTCCAGGTTATGAGCCTGGCGAGCTACCAACTGCTCCACTCCGCGATGTTTTTTCGTTTTGCGGGTGCAAAGGTACAAAGATTTTTCGACACTCACAAATATTTATGTGATTTTTTTGCTTTTTAGCCCCTTTATCGCCTAAAATGGGCGAAAATGGAACATTTTTAAGCCAAAAATTTGCTCGTTTCGAAGGAAATATGTAATTTTGCACACTGATAGCACTGTGTGCAATTATCATATCAAACAAAGGAGGACCAAGATATGTCAATATCAAAGACAAGGCAGAAACTTGTGGACGTGGCCAGGCAGTTGTTCGCCAAGAACGGTCTGGAGAACACGACGATGAACGACATCGCCACACTCTCAGGCAAAGGCCGACGCACACTCTACACCTACTTCAAGTCGAAGGAGGAGATCTACTATGCCGTCATTGAAAGTGAACTGGAGCGCCTGAGCGACAAGCTCGACGAGGTGGCAGCCCGCAGAATCCGTCCGCAGGACAAAATCATCGAACTGATCTACACCCATCTGAGTATGATCCGTGAGACGGTAGTCAGAAACGGTAACCTGCGCGCTGAGTTCTTCCGTAACATCTGGATGGTGGAGAAGGTGCGCAAACGCTTTGACGACGCAGAAATCGAACTCTTCCGCAAGGTCTATACCGAAGGCAAGGAAGACGGCGAGTTCGATATTGATAATATTGAGCTTGTGGCCGACATCACCCACTATTGTATCAAGGGCCTTGAAGTACCTTATATATACGGGCGCATCGCGCACGGAATGAGGGAGGAGGACACGAAGCCTCAGGTGGCCAAGGTCGTCTATGGTGCCCTCGGCAAGCTCTATAGGTAAAGGTAAAAAGGTAAAAAATAAATCATCAATATTAAAATCGTAAATCAATATGGGATTATTAGAAGGAAAGACAGCGCTGATTACAGGTGCTGCACGCGGTATCGGAAAGGCTATCGCACTGAAGTTCGCCGCTGAAGGCGCAAACATCGCATTCACTGACCTCGCAGTCAACGAGGAGACAGAGCAGGAGATTGCTGCCCTGGGCGTGAAGGCCAAGAGCTATGCCTCAAACGCAGCCGATTTTGCTCAGACAGAGGAAGTGGTGAAGGCTGTGAAGGAGGAGTTCGGATCAATCGACATCCTCGTCAACAATGCCGGCATCACCAAGGACGGTCTGATGCTTCGTATGACTGAGCAGCAGTGGGACGCTGTGATTGCCGTCAACCTGAAGTCGGCCTTCAACTTCATCCACGCCTGTGTGCCTGTGATGATGCGTCAGCGTGGCGGTTCAATCATCAATATGGCCTCTGTCGTAGGTGTACACGGTAATGCCGGACAGGCTAACTACGCAGCCTCGAAGGCTGGTCTGATTGCCCTCGCTAAGTCAATCGGTCAGGAAATGGGCCCCAAGGGTATTCGTGCCAACGCCATCGCCCCAGGCTTCATCGACACCGCAATGACTCAGGCACTGCCTGATGACATCCGCAAGGAGTGGATCAACAAGATTCCTCTTCGTCGTGGAGGTCAGGTGGAGGACATCGCCAACGTGGCTACGTTCCTCGCCTCAGACATGTCGAGCTACGTCAGCGGCCAAGTAATTCAGGTTGACGGCGGAATGAACATGTAATCAACTGATAATTGACAATTGATAATTGACAATTGACAATTTATGGAGGTCATCTACGAGGACAACCATATCATCATCGTTAACAAACAGAGCGGGGAGATCGTGCAGGGAGATAAGACTGGCGATCGCCCCCTCTCTGATATTGTAAAGGATTATATCAAGGAGAAGTATCAGAAGCCTGGTGCTGTGTTCCTTGGTGTAGCCCATCGGTTGGATCGGCCAGTCAGTGGGCTGGTGGTCTTCGCACGCACCTCAAAGGCACTCACGCGACTGAACAAGATGTTTGCCGAGGGCGAGGTGCATAAGACCTATTGGGCGATAGTGGGAAAGTCCCCTAAGTTAGGGGACAACAGGGGTCTGAACAAGCATAAGGCTGATGGTTCTTCAGACCCCCAACCCCCTAACTTAGGGGGCTTTGTCACGCTGGAGCACTGGCTCGTGAGGAATGAGAAGCAGAACAAGAGTTATGCCTACGACCACGAACGCCCCAACGCCAAAAAGGCCATCCTAAGATTTCGCGCCATAGGACAGTCTGAACGTTACACCCTCCTCGAGGTCAACCTGATGACAGGCCGCCACCATCAGATCCGCTGCCAATTGGCAGCGATGGGCTGTCCTATCAAGGGCGACCTGAAATACGGTGCCCCACGCTCCAACCCCGACGGATCGATCTCTCTGATGGCCCGTCGTGTGGAGTTCATCCATCCCGTCTCAAAGGAGTCCATTGTCGTCGAGGCTCCCCTACCCCACGACACACTTTGGCAAGCCCTCACGCCCGAGGGTGCAAAGAAATAACTGTCACAACTGTCACAGTCTCACAAAGGGGACTGTCCCTTTTGTGAGAAACAACTGTCACACTACTGCCCTGCGCTTGCGATACATGTAAGCCAGATACAGGCAACCCGCCAACGCCAAAGCGACGATACCAACGGGCAGCAGCAACGAGGCCTCGCTTGAGGCACCGCCCGCATTGTCGAGAATCAACTGCGACTGGGCAACGCTGTCGGCAATAGCATCCTTGGTGGCATCGATGGTGTCGCTGACCGAATCGCGTACATTATTAATGGTGTCAGTCACCACTGTTTTGTGGTGCCTAATCCGCTCAAGCCGCCGAAGCCGTTCTTCTGGGGTAATGGGTAAAACATCTAACAAAAACATAACTTTAAATCTTTATGAAGTGAATAAATAAAATATCAGCACAAACAATTCGCCCGTGAGGAAACTGATGGCATTGCAAAGCAGGCTGTAAATCCAGGCTTGCCGCCACTCACCAACCAGCCGTTTGTAACACAGCGCCTCAGTCAGAACCACCAGTGCTTCGCCTATTATCAGCGTACTCCATCCGTCACTGATATAGATGGCATAGAGATTCAGCGGCACGTTCGTCAGCACGTTCATCGCCACCGAGCCATAGAGCACCTTCCTGTGTCGTTCGCCCATGAAAAGCAGCACGCCCAGTTCTATCACGATCGTCGCCACCAACGGCCCCAGTAGTCTCATCATCATCGCTATTTACCAATACACCGCCAGCAGATAACCAGGTATCAATGCCGCAGCCAGCAGTCCGAAGGCCAATCCCTCGCGAACTGGCAGCAGGACATTGGCCAGATAGAGCGTAATGGGCATCGTGCAGTTCATCAGGAAGATACCCACAAGGAGCATCGGCTCATAGTAGCCATTGAAGATGAAGCACAGCACCACGCCTGCCAATACCACCGCCAGCGACCTCCAGACACCCATCCATCTGGCAATCCATCCGCCAAACATCTTGCCCAGCATCGAGCCGACTGCAATCAGCAGAACCATTTCCTGCGACTTCGTCATCCCTTCTGAGAACACCTCGCTCACAAACGACCGACAGCCGACGAAGAGCATCAGCGCCAGGACAAGCAGGCTGATTCGTGAAGTGTGGAGTGAGGAGTGAGGAGTGAGGATACTTCTGCCGCAGCTAATTTCCCCCAATGTATTCTCACTCCTCACTCCACACTCCTCACTCCTCGAAAGGCCATCACTCCTCAAATATACAATCGCCACCGCCACATACGCCAGCAGCATCCCATATAGCAACATCCACGAGCGGCAAATCAGCCCGATGGCCAGTCCAAGCACACCCGTCGACACAAACACACCCAAGGCCCGTATATCGTTGCCCGTCTTGACTACCATTTGCTTGCCGCCCCACACGTGGAAGAGTGAGTTGCCTGCGCCTAATAAGACGGCCACCAGTATCAGCAGACATTCTCCAAGGCCGTCCCACATCAGATTCGGCTCCCCCACCATCAGCGACGGAATCATCACCGCACACGCCACCGCCAGCGTCATCAACAGCGACGAGGCAATCAGCAGCCAGTGGCGCGCCGTCATACGATCGGCCATCATACCCGTCAGCGGCTGCGACACGAACGCCAGCACATTATATACCAGCACAGCCCCCATGCCCACACGGTCGCCATAGGCTCCATAGCGGTAGCCGTACTCGCCCATCAACAGGAACATACAGCAGATGCACAGCCCGTCCACCAGGAAGTGCTGTACGCTGCTGAGCCCTATCAACTTCGCGTTCGTCATATTGCCAACCGTTTGTCTGCGAAAATTCATTTGCAAAAGTACGAACTTATTCCCAAACCGCCAACATTTCCGCAAAAAAACTGTCACAATTGTCACAGCTCGGCCATTTTGCCGCTTTCAAGGAAAGAACTTCCCTCAAATCCTTGCACGATTCAAAATTATTGCCTATCTTTGCGGCATTAAAAACCATACGGATATGCAAAAGCTGCTTCGTGAAACCTTCCCGCTGGCCATCCTCGCCGGCATCTGCATCTCCATCGGATGCGTGGTCAACCTGCGTGTGGGCGGCGTCGCCGGTGCCGTTCTCTTCGCCTTCGGCCTCACCACCGTCGTCTATTACGGTCTGAAACTCTATACAGGCACAGCCGGATTCATCCGCCGTCAAGGCGACTGGACGATGCTCGCCGTCGTGCTGCTGGGCAACATCGTGGGTTGTCTGCTCTCCGCCTGGATGATCGCCTACGCCCAGCCCGACTGCATCGAGCCCGCCTCAAAGATCCTCGCCGGACGGCTGGCGAAAGGTCCCTGGGCATGTTTCCTGCTGGCCATCGGCTGCGGATTCATCATGACTACCGCTGTCGAGTTTGCCCGCAAGGGCAAGATGCTGCCGCTGATCCTCGGCGTGCCCGTCTTCATCCTCTGCGGCTTCGCCCACTCCATCGCCGACGCCTTCTATTTCCTCGTCTCCCCTACCGCCCAGCTCCTCCAGTCCGACGTCCTCATCGTCTATCTCAGCGAGGTGCTCGGCAACTTCGTCGGCTGCAACCTCTACCGCTGGACCCTCTTCTTCAAGCCCGAAGAAGCCTGACATGGTGTAAGGGCTTTATATTAAACTGTCATTTCTTGCGTCCATTCGGTAGCAAGCGGCAAGCCGAGCGGTCTCAATTGTCACGCGCTCATAAAAAAGTTAGGGAAAAGCATAAATAATTCAAATAAATGTCGTACCTTTGTCACCGATATGCAAATGAACCGAACCATCATCCCAATAGTCACCGCATGGCTGCTGATACTGATGCCCATGATGGGCAGGAGTCAAGAGACAGGAGACAGGAGTCAGGAGTACGAACTGCGGAAGGAAAATGACAGCCTGTACTGGCTCGGCGTGAAGGGCGGAAGCAAGTGCGACGAGTGGCGGCTGGCACACCCGGTGTATCAGTTCCAGATGGGCGACATCGATGGCGACGGCAGCGAGGATGCGATGGTGGGAGTTATTAAAAAGACGCGATATTATCCGATAGGGAGAAGGCTGTTTATATTTAAGCAGATTGACGGGAGCGCAAGAAAGTTAGTGCGGCCTATGTGGTTGGGATCGAAGCTGGGCGGCATCCTTGAGGACTTCCGATTCGTGGCACCAGCCGAGGGCGATAGTATGGGTCGGATACGCGCATTGGAATCGACTACCGACTCGCTTTATGTGGTGTCAGACTACAAGTGGAGCGGCTTCGGCATGAAGTTTGAGCGCTTTATTATAAAAGGTGTGGACAAGGACACCGCTCTCCAATACTTTACAGACAAAGAAACAGCAACTAAATACTTAAACCAATGAAGACAAAATCTTTCCTTATCGTCTGCCTGGTCGGATTGATTACGGCCTGCAGCCAGAAACAGAGCGCAGTCAATGTGCCCGTTTCGCACATCAACGTTGAGAATCTTCTTGACAGTATCGACTTCGACATGGACGTGACGGGTCTGCCGCTAAGCGACATCACCCTGCTCTCGCAAGCCCCTGCCGCCCGCAAGGGATTCCCCATCAAAGATGCCTATCTGAGAGGTATCTATTCCTCAACCACATGGTACGACTCGCTGATGTGGAAGTTCTCTGAGGCGAACCACTTCGACTACGAGAAGATGAAGGAGGGTGAACCCTGGCGCGACTTCTATTACCGTCAGGCCATCGAGACGGAGGCTGTGAAATATTCCGACAAGGAGCAAGCCTTCATCGACCGTATGAAAGCCCGTGAGGCCGAGTTATTAAAGGAGAATTTCGCCACAGAGGCTGGTCTGCGCGTCAACATGCAGAACCTCTCCAACCCCACGCAGCTGAAGGACTTCGACTCACTGCTCTGCCAGCATCTGGCCAAGGACGGCTTCGCCATCGTGCCCGCCACCCACGACCAGCTGTTCAACATCTATGAGCAGAACGACTACTCGCAGTTCCCCAACTTCGTGACCACTGACCTCTTCCTCCAGCTCTACCACCTCTACATCGACTGCACGCTGCGCGAGATTGAGGAGAATCAGCTGCTGCCGATGATGATTCAGTTCACGCGCAACATGCACGAACTGCTCTACAATATGGAGCGATGGTCGGGCTCTGACGAAGAGGTTAACAAGATAGCCAAGCACAACACCACCTTCTACAACGTCGCCCACAAGCTGTTCACCGGCGAGTGGATCTCCAACCCTGAGCCTGGCAGCATCGATTTAGAGGAGTATAACAATGTGATGGCCTCCGTCAACAGCTTCAGCAGCTATATGGAGGACTATCATGACATCATGTTCGGCTACAGCCTCTTCCGTCCGCGCGGCCACTACACCCGCACGGAGAAGCTGCAGCGCTACTTCCGAGGCATGATGTGGATACAGAGCGTGCCCTTCGGCCTCAACCACAAAGACGAGGTGAAGGCCGCCGTACAACAGGCCTATGCGCTGAAAAGCGACAAGACCTCACAGCAGAACTACAACCGTCTGAACCAGCTCATCACCTACATGATGGGACAATCTGACAACCTCAGTCTGCCGCAGGTGCTGGCCGAGGTAGAGAAAACCGGTATGCAGATGGAAGACCTCATCCACAGCGACGAGGCCATCGCCAAGATCACCGCCTCGCTCAAGGAGATCGGCGACAAGCAGACGCGCATCCGTCCGAAGTTTGAGAAGACCAGCCACAACAAGATCAACGTGATGCCGCAGCGCTACCAGCCCGACGCCGAGGTGCTGCTGAACATGGTCGACTACGACGGTAATCCCACCAGACGCGCTGTGCCCAAGGGCCTCGACTTCTTCGCCGCGATGGGCGTCTCGGCCGCAGAGCAAATCCTGATGGAGGAGAAGACCGACTGGAAGGCACTGGGCGACAGTCTGAAATCGATGAAGAAGCGCATGGGTGAGATCGACTGGCAGGAGACCACCTGCACACAGTGGATGAACGCCCTGAAGGTACTCACAGACAAGGAAGGCAAGGACAAAATGCCCTACTTCATGGTGACGCCCGAGTGGGACAAGAAAGACCTGAATGCCGTGCTCGCCTCGTGGGCCGAACTGAAGCACGACGCCATCCTCTACGCCAAGCAGCCCGCAGGAGCAGAGTGCGGTGGTGGCGAAGAAATACCCGATCCTGTGGTGAAAGGCTACGTGGAGCCTAATGTCAGCTTTTGGAAGAAAGCCATCGAACTGCTCGACAACACCGAGAAACTGCTGAAGCAGGAGAACATGCTCCCAGAAAAGGTGAAGGACGCTACTGAGCGTATGCGCGACGAAGCCCTGTTCCTGCAGAGAATCAGCGAGAAGGAGTTGGCAGGTCAGGAGCCCACCGACGAGGAATACGATCAGATCAAAGCCATTGGTGCAACATTCGAAAATATCTCGCTCGACCTCATCCGCAGCGAAGACCAGTATCTGATGGGCTGGAGCGACGTGCAAGGCGCAGACAAGAAGGTGGCCCTCGTGGCTGATGTCTATACTGCCAACGCCGACAATAACCCGAATAAGTCAATCCTCTTCGAGGCCGTGGGCGATGCCGATGAGATATACGTGGTGGTCGAGATCGGCGGCTATCTGATCCTCACGCGCGGTGCCGTGTTCAGTTATCGAGAGTTCATCCAGTCCATCGACGAGCAGCGTCTGACGGACGAGGAGTGGCAGGAGCAGCTGAAGAATAACCCCCGCAAGGGTGTGCCTGAGTGGATGAAGCCGCTGTTCGTGCCGCTGAACAATTTGCCCGAGGCGAATGAGGAGTTCTTCTATAGTACTGGCTGTTAGTCTGCTGTTCAGTGTATCTGCGCATTGCGCAGATACACTGAACATCGTCCTTACTGGCGACATCCTGCTCGACCGCGGGGTGCGCCAGACGATAGAAAGACACGGAGTCGACCATCTGTTTTCGGATGGTATTGATTCCGTGTTTCAGTCTGCACAGGTGGTCGTGGGTAATCTTGAGTGCCCAGCCACGAAGATCAAGTCGCCTGTGTTCAAGCGCTTCATTTTCAGGGGTGAACCCGAATGGCTCGACACATTGCGTCAGCACGGCATCACCCACTTGAACCTCGCCAACAACCACTCCATCGACCAAGGACGCGAGGGACTGATGGACACACGACGGAACATTATCGCGGCAGGTATGGTGCCCATCGGAGCCGGAGCGAACATGCAGGAGGCCTCAGAACCCGTCCTGCTGGCCGACCAGCCTCGTAAGGTGTGGCTCGTGCCTTCCTTGCGTCTCGCCCTTGAGAACTACGCCTATCTGACGGACAAGCCCTGCGTGAGTCAGGAGTCAATGGACTCGCTGCTCTCTCGCGTGTACCATCTCCGACAGCAGGACTCCACAGCCGTCATCATCGTCAGTCTCCATTGGGGACAGGAGCATAAGTTGCAGCCCGTTCTCCGTCAGCGGCACGATGCCCACATGCTCGTTTTGGCAGGTGCCGACGTGCTCGTGTGTCACCACACCCACACCCTCCAGACCATCGAGGAATACGGTGGCCATAAGATCTATTACAGCGTGGGCAACTTTATCTTCGACCAGCACAAGCCCCTGAACAGCGAGGCCTGTATGGTGCGCCTGAAAGTGAGCCAAGACAGCCTCGAGGTGGAGACCATCCCTGTGGAAATACGCCATTGCGTACCGTATTTAAAGGTAAAAAAGTAAAAAGGTAAAAAGGTAAAAAGTGAAAAATTTGCTGCCGCCACACAAAATTATCCATTATCCATTATCCATTATCCATTTTTTTATTACCTTTGCAACGTCTTTCGTAAAACCGAATGAGAAAAGGACTCAAGTGGATCGGGATAGCGGTACTCACACCCATTCTGCTGTTCATCATACTCGCCGCACTGCTCTATCTGCCGCCCGTACAGAACTGGGTGGCACAAAAGGTCGTCTCCATCGCCTCTGAGAAGACGGGGATGGAGATATCGGTGGGACATGTGAACCTGGAGTTCCCGCTCGACCTGGGCATCGACGACTTCCGTATGCTGCACGCGAACGACTCTGTGACAGATGTGACAGATACTATCGCGGATGTCAGGAAGTTGGTGGTCAATGTGCGTCTGCTTCCGCTGTTGAGAAAGAAAGTTGTCATCGAGGAACTCTCATTCCGACAGGCGAAGATCAACACCAACGGCTTCATCGATGACCTAAGGATCAAAGGACAGTTTCAGGAGCTATGGCTCGCGTCGAAAGGCATCGACCTAGACAAGGAGACCGTTTTGGTGAACGGCGCCCGCCTCTCCGATGCCCAGCTCGACATCAATCTCACCGATACTGCAGCCGTCGATACCACCGAGTCGAACCTGACCTGGGTGATTGATGCCGACAGCCTCTGCATCAGCCGCACCAACGTCACCCTACATCTTCCTAACGACACCCTCAACTTCAACCTCGCATTAGGGAAGGCTGTGGCCAAAGAGGTCACTGCCGATCTCGCCAGACCATTCTATAAAGTGGGGAGTCTCGACCTCGCCGACGGCCGGCTGGACTATGAGCCGATAGGCCTGAGCGATGTCACCCTCGGCATCGACTCCATCCGCTACTTACCTACTGGCACCTCGTTCTTTGTCAGGAAGACGGAACTGAAGGACAAGAGTGGCCTGAAGATCACAGAACTGACGGGCGGCGTCAACCTCGACTCCACCTACAACCATATCCGTCTGCCCCTGATGACGCTGAAGACACCCGACTCGAACATCATGCTCGAAGCAGACATGGACTTCAACGCCTTTGAGGAGCAAACGCCAGGCATCTTCAAGATGCGCCTCTTCGCACAGTTGGGCAAGCAGGACATCTTCACGGTGGCCGGCAAGCTGCCCCAGAAGTTCACAGAGCACTTCCCCAACCAGCCGCTCATCATCAGAGGCTCCGCAGACGGGAATATGAAGCATCTGGATCTGACGGGCATCGACATCGACCTCGCCTCCGCACTGCACGCCACCGTCAAGGGAACCATCGACAACGTCATGGAGTTCAGCCGCATGAAAGCCGACCTACAGGTAGATGCCACGTCGAAGAAACTGAACTTCATGACTGCCCTCATCGATCCCGATATGAGCAACACCATCCGCATCCCCGATGGCATCACGCTCAACGGCAGACTAACTGCCGACGGCACCAACTACGCCACCAACCTGACACTCAACGAGGCTGGCGGCAACATCAAGCTGGTCGGCAGCGCCAAGATTCCCCTCGATGACAAAGGTTCGTTGGCATCAGACCAGATGTCCTACGACGCCGATATCGACATCAGGAACCTGAACCTGCACCACTTCCTACCCAAGGACTCCATCTACGCCCTGACTGCCGACATCAAGGCCTCAGGCTTTGGCACCGACTTCTTCTCGCCACAGAGCCGTCTCACTGCCGACGCCAGCATCGAGCGACTGCAATACGGCAGCTGGGACTTGGACAATCTGATGGCCTCCGCCACACTCTCCGACGGTCGCGGACAATTCGACATCGTCGGCCACAACCAAATCCTTGAAGGCTGCATCGGCGCAGAACTGTTGCTCAACACCCATAAGATAGAGGGCACCATCAGCGGCGACTTCACCAAGGCCGACCTCTACCAGATGCGCCTCGTGGATAATCCCCTGACCATCGGCACCAACGGCAGTCTGAAAGTCAGTTCCGACATGAAAAACACCCACTATCTCAGCGGGCGGCTGAATGATGTCTATGTGAAGGACGCTCAGAAGACCTATACCCCAGGTGATGTCGGCATCCTGTTGAAGACCAATCCCGACACCACCTATGCCCGGGTACAGAGCGGTGACTTTATCCTAAAACTCGACGCGATGGGCGGCTATCAGCGCCTGATCAGCCAGTTCACCACCCTCTCCGACTCCATCATCGGACAGTTCAAGGACAAGGTCATCAACCAGCCCGCCATCAAGGCCCTGCTGCCTGTGATGAAACTCCACTTAGAGAGCAAGCGCGACAACCCCATCGCCAATTTCCTGCGCGCCACAGGAAGCGACTTCAGGGAACTGACGCTCGACCTCACCACCTCGCCAGAGACTGGCATCAACGGTCAGGGACATATCTTCTCGCTCAACTACGACAGCATACAGATCGACACCGTCCGCCTGAGCCTGATACATAAAGGCGATCGGCTGACCTATCAGGGACAAATCTGCAACAACAAGAAGAACCCGCAGTTCGTCTTCAATGCCCTCGTCGACGGCCACGTCCACGAGCACGGAGCACTGGCGGGCTTGCGCTATTTCGACGGGAAGGGTCGTATGGGTGTCCGCATCGGAGCCACAGCCGAGATGGAGGACAACGGTCTGCGCTTCAGGCTCCTCCCCGACCGTCCAACGGTGGGTTACAAGGAGTTCAACCTGAACAAAGACAACTACATCTTCCTCTCCAGCAGCAAGAAGATCCAAGCAAATGTAGACCTCATCTCCGACGAGGATACTGGTATGAAGATCTACACGGAGAATCAGGACTCTACGATGCTGCAGGACCTCACCGTCAGCCTCCATCGCATCGACCTGGGTGAGCTGACGGCCGTCATACCCTACCTGCCCCGTATCACGGGTAAGCTCGACGGCGACTACCACATCCTGCAAGACCAGAACGAGCACATCTCCGTCGCCTCCGATATGGCTGTGACGGGCATGACCTACGAGGGTGCTCCCATCGGCAACCTCAGCACGGAGCTGGTCTATCTGCAGAACGAGAACGACACCCACGCCATCGAAGCCCGTCTGTTGCTCGACGACGAGGAGTTCGGTCTGCTCAGCGGCACCTACCAGAAGAAGGGCGAAGGACTCATCGACGCCACCTTCGACATGACGCGTATGCCCCTCTCGCTCGTCAACGGCTTTGCACCCGACCAGATCTTCGGTCTCGACGGCTATGCGGAAGGCAGCGTGACCGTCAGGGGAACCGTCCGTCATCCCGACATCAACGGTGAGATGTTCGTCGATGATGCCCATCTCGTCAGCATCCCCTACGGCATCCGTATGCGCTTCGACAACGACCCCATCCGCATCGTCGGCAGCAAGTTGCTGTTGGAGAACTTCGGCATGTATGCCTACAACGACGAGCCGTTGAACATGATGGGCAGTATCGACTTCTCCGACCTCGACAATATCCTGATGGATTTGCGTATGCGCGCCCGTAACCTATTACTTGTTAACGCCAAGCAGGAGACCAAGTCCATCGCCTGGGGCAAGGCGTTTGTCAATTTCGCCGCAAGGATGCAGGGACCGCTCGACTTGCTCAACGTCAGAGGTCGCATCGACGTGCTCGGATCCACAGACCTCACCTATATGCTGCTCGATTCACCCCTCTCGGCCGACAACCGTCTCGACGAACTGGTGCAATTCACCGATTTCACCGACTCCATTCAGACGGTCATCACGCATCCCAAGCCCACTGGCCTCAATGTCGACCTCACCATCGGCGTGTCGGAAGGCGCCCATTTCGTCTGCAACCTCAACCCCGAGCAGACCAACTATGCCGATCTGACTGGCGGCGGTGACCTGCGTATGAAGTATGACTCTGAGGGTCTCAACCTCACAGGCCGCTACACCCTCACCAATGGTGAGATGAAATACTCGTTGCCCGTCATCCCGCTGAAGACCTTCACCATCAAGAACGGCAGTTATGTGGAGTTCACGGGTGATCCGATGAATCCGCGACTGAACATCACCGCCACCGAGCGAACCAAGGCCACCGTCAGCGACGATACTGGTGTCGGCCGCAGCGTCGTCTTCGACTGTGGTGTCGTCATCACCAAGACGCTCAACGATATGGGTCTGCAGTTCATCATCGAGGCCCCGGAGGATTATGCCGCCAATACCGACCTCGCTTCGATGTCGGCCGAAGAGCGTAGCAAGATCGCCGTCACGATGCTCACCACAGGTATGTACCTCGCCGACGGCAACACAAGCGGCTTCTCCATGAACAACGCCCTCAGCTCCTTCCTCCAGAGTGAGATCAACAACATTGCGGGTTCCGCCCTGAAGACCCTCGACCTCAGCGTAGGCATCGACAACAGCACCGACGCCACGGGCGCCACCCATACCGACTACTCTTTCAAGTTCGCCAAGCGGTTCCTCGACAACCGTCTCCGTGTGGAGATTGGCGGACTCGTATCCTCGGGCGACAATGCCGCTATGGGACAGAAGCAGTCGTTCTTCGACAACGTGTCGATGGAATACCGTCTGAACCAGAACGGCACCCAGAACCTGAAGATGTTCTACAAGCAGAATGTGTACGACTGGCTTGAAGGCTACACCAGCGAATACGGCATAGGTTTCGTCTGGCGTCGCAAGCTCGACAACTTCTGGGACATCTTCCAGTTCTGGAAAAAGGAGCAACAGCCGAGCTTCAACCGCCAGCCCTCAGGGTCTGGATCATCAGATCGCCGGCCGACGGTACAGCGCGACAGCATACAAGTTGACAGTATAAAGGTGGAAAGGTGAAAAAGTGAAAAGGTGAAAAAAAGGAAAGAAATATGAGAGTAAGGATATATCATAGTGTCTTAAAGATGGTGAAGGCGCACGCCCTTTTACCTTTTTACCTTTTTACCTTTTTACTTTTCTTCGTCTCCTGTTCCATGACCATGAACATCCCCGAGGACGATCAGCTCTTCACGGGCCTGAAGTCCATCACCTATGTGGATGAACCCGACCCCAATCCCTTCGAGGACCACCTCGACAACACCAAGGAAGAGGTCGAGGCCACTTTGGCTACAGCCCCCAACGGTTCCCTCTTCGGCAGCAGTTATTACCACACACCCTGGTCGTGGCGACTGTGGATCTACAACAAATACGCCAACAAAGACTCCAAGTTCGCCCGATGGATGACAAAGTCCTTTGGGCGTGCCCCAGTGCTGATGAGTAAGGTAAATCCGGCTCTCCGCGCTTCCGTCGCCCAGTCAGTCCTCCAGAGCAACGGTTACTTCCGCAGCGAAGTCACCTATGAGGAGGTGCCGCAGAAGAACCCGAAGAAGTGCAAAATCGCCTACACCGTCCGCCTCGACACCCTCTTCACCCTCGACAGCGTAGCCTATGTCAACTTCCCCGACTCCCTTCAGGCTCTCATTGACTCTACTCGCAGCGAGGCACTCATCAAGTCGAAGGATGCCTTCAGTGCCTCCGCCCTCGACGGGGAACGAAGCCGCATCACGACTCTCTTCCGCAACAACGGCTACTATTATTACAACAACAACTACGCCTCCTACCTCGCCGATACCTTCCAGGTGGCTGGACAGGCACAATTGCGCTTCCAGCTGGCCAACGGACTGCCCCCGGAGGCTCTCCAGAAGTGGTATATCGGCAATATCGCCGTACAGTTCCGCAAGAGTATGCGCGAACAACTCACCGACAGTGTCAAGCGCCGTCACCTCACCATCCGTTTCAACGGCAAGAATCCGCCGATCCGCCCTAACGTCATTTTGAGGAACCTTCGTCTGCGCCCTCGACAGGAGTTCAGTTACGACAACTACCTCGAGTCGGCCAGTAAGATCAATGCCACAGGCGTCTTCTCCACCACCGATTTCCAGTTTACCCCCCGGGCCGGTACAGATACGCTCGACGTCAACCTGAACTGCGTGTTCGACAAGCCCTATGACTTCTACATCGAGGCCAATGCCATCGGCCGCACCAGCCATCGCTATGGTCCGGAAGCGAAGATCGGTTTCACCCGTCGCAACCTCTTCCGTGGCGGTGAGAAACTCGACATCAACCTGCACGGCTCCTACGAGTGGCAGCATGGCGGTGATGCCAGTTCCAACACCTACCAGTATGGTGCCGATGTCACCATCGAGTTCCCACGCATCATCGCACCGTTCTACAGCAGCGACCGTATCCGTCGCGACAAAAACGGCCGGCGCATCCCCCGCCGCCGTCCCTATGCCGCCCCTATCACCTATGCGAAGGCATCTACCGACTTCTTAAGGCGTCCCGAATATTACAATATGCACGTTGTCTCTGGCGAATGGACCTACCGCTGGCAGCCTACCGCCACCAGCCGCCACGAGTTCTCGCCCCTGACGGTGAAGTATCAGTTCAAGAGCAGCACCTCTGCGAAGTACGATTCCATCGTCGACAACAACCTCTACCTCAAGATCTCCATGCAAGACTTTCTCATTCCCACGATGCGCTACACCTATACCTATACCAGTCCCGTCACGCTGCGCAACCCCATCCGCTGGGAGACAACCATTGAGGAGAGCGGTAACATCACCTCGCTCATCGACCTCGCTCGCGGAAAGGGCTACGATGAGAAATACAAGACGTGGTTCAAGGCACCCTATGCCCAGTTCGTCCGTGTGGAGACCGACTTCACCAAGACCTGGTCGATAGGTACGGCCTCGAAACTCGTGGGACATCTTAATACCGGCATCATCTACAGTTACGGCAACTGTGAAGATGCCCCCACCACCGAGCTTTTCTACGTGGGAGGTGCCAACAGCATCCGCGCCTTCTCCATGCGCGAGATTGGTCCGGGTCGCCTGAAGGAATTCCTCAACAAGAGCAGGCAGCTCGACTACGCCTGGCGTAACGGAGACATAAAATTAGTGGCTAACCTCGAATACCGTGCGCCCCTCTTCGGCAACCTTGAAGGAGCCCTCTTCCTCGATGCTGGTAACGTGTGGAGCCTGGAATCCAGCTTACAACACAGCGTGGATGACTACACAGACTACTCCAGTAAAGGCGGTTCCACGGCACAGGAACAGTATGATTATTACGATTTCCTCTATGACATGATGGTGTTCAAGCCCTCCGAATTCTTCAACGATCTCGCCCTGGGCACGGGTATCGGCCTGCGCTACAACCTCGGATTCCTCGTCATCCGTCTCGATTGGGGCTTCGCCCTCCACTTCCCCTACGACACTGGCACGTCAGGCTACTTCAACATCCCCAGCTTCAAGAAAGCCAACACCATCCATTTCGCCATCGGCTACCCGTTCTAAGACATAGTATCATTACTCTGTCTTTAATTGTTATAATGTCTAAAAATGTTCTTATGTCTAAGAAAAAAGTTGTACCTTTGCACGCAAATATTGAATATAACTCAAAAAAATAACATTATGAAACCGACATTATTTCTGCTTGCTGCAGGCATGGGAAGCCGTTACGGCGGCCTGAAGCAGCTCGACGGTCTGGGCCCCAACGGCGAGACCATCATGGACTACAGTATCTACGACGCCATCCAGGCCGGATTCGGCAAGATCGTATGGGTCATCCGCAAGGACTTCGAAGAGCAGTTCCGCACACAGATCCTCTCGAAATACGAGGGTAAGGTGCAGTGCGAGCTCTGCTTCCAGGCACTCGACGCCCTGCCCGAGGGATTCACCGTGCCCGAAGGTCGTCAGAAGCCGTGGGGTACGAACCACGCCGTGCTGATGGGTAAGGACGTCATCAAGGAGCCCTTCTGCGTCATCAACTGCGACGACTTCTACAACCGCGATGCCTTCATGGTCATCGGCAAGTATCTCGCCAATCTCCCAGAGGGTGCCCGCAACCAGTATGCGATGGTGGGCTTCCGCGTAGGCAACACCCTTTCAGAAAATGGTACCGTCGCCCGTGGCATCTGCTCGAAGAACGACAAGGGCCATCTGACCACTGTCGTCGAGCGGACGGAGATCGTGCGCTGTGCCGCCGACGGCTCCAACGCCGGTGCTGCCACAGAGCCCATCCGCTATAAGGACGAGCAGGGCCAGTGGGTCGTTGTCGAAGACAACACCCCCGTCTCAATGAACATGTGGGGCTTCACACCCGACTACTTCGAGTACTCCGAGGCCTACTTCCGTGAGTTCCTCAGCGACCCGAAGAACATGGAGAACCTCAAGGCAGAGTTCTTCATCCCCCTGATGGTCAACAAGCTCATCACCGACGGCACCGCTACCGTCGAGGTGCTCGACACCACATCGAAGTGGTTCGGTGTCACCTATGCTGCCGACCGCGACTCCACCGTCGCCCGCATCCAGCAGCTTGTCGACGAGGGCGTTTATCCTAACAAACTTTTTTAATGGACATAAACATCTTGAACGAAGCGCAGCTCAGTCAGCTGGATCAGCTGATTGCTTCTGCCGACACCATCCTCATCACCTGCCACAAGAGCCCTGATGGCGATGCCATCGGCTCTTGTCTGGGATGGGCGGAGTATCTGCGCACTCGCGAGAAAGAGGCCATCGTCATCGTGCCCGACCAGTACCCCGACTTCCTGCAGTGGTTGCCCAATTCAGAGAAGATCGTACGCTACGACAAGCACCCCGAGAAGTGCAATATGCTCTTCAAGATCGCCGACCTCGTGTTCTGCCTCGACTTCAATGCAACCAGTCGCGTCCAGGATATGGAGGCGACGCTCGTCTCCTCCCCCGCCCCGAAGGTGCTCATCGACCACCATCTCGATCCTGACGTGCCAGCCGTGCTCACCATCTCCCAACCGGAGGCCTGCAGCACCTGCGAGCTCGTCTTCCGCATCGTCTGGCAGTTAGGAGGCTTCGACCGTCTCGACAAGCGCTTCGCCATACCCGTCTACTGCGGCATGATGACCGACACGGGCGGATTCCTCTACAACAGCACCCGTCCGGAGATCTACTTCATCATCGGCGAACTGCTCACCAAGCACATCGACAAGGACCGCATCTACCGCAACGTCTACCACAACTACTCCGAAGACCGTATCCGTCTGATGGGTTACGTGATGTACGAAAAGCTGGTCTATCTGCCCGAGTTGCACACCGCCTTCTACACCATCACCCGCGAGGAACAGAAGCGTTTCCACTTCATCAAGGGCGATGCCGAGGGGCTGGTCAACATCCCCCAACAGATCAAGGGTCTGAAGCTCTCCATCTCGCTGCGTGAGGACTCCGAGAAACCCCGCATCTGGGTCTCGCTGCGCTCCGTCGACCAGTTCCCCTGCAACAAAATGGCGTCTGAGTTCTTCAACGGCGGCGGTCACCTCAATGCCTCCGGCGGTCACCTCGATATGACCATCGACGAGGCCGTCCAGGTGGTCCGTGAAGCCATCATCGCCTATGCCGAACAACTGAAAAGGTGAAAGGGTGAAAAGGTGAAAAAGTTAAAAAACGACAAGGCGCAGCAACTTTTCACCTTTTCACCTTTTCACTTTTCCTTTTTTTTCGTAACTTTGCACCCGATATGAAGAAATTGGCATATATATTGATGCTCATTGCCGTTGTGCTCACCAGCTGCAACGACTATGAGACCTATGGCGACAAGAAGGAGAAAGAGCGCAACGCCATCTCGAAATTCATCGCCGACTCCTCCTTTACCGTCATCACAGAAGAAGAGTTCGTGAAGAACGGCTACAAGACCGACCTCAGCCGCCGCGAGTTCGTCAAACTCGACAAGAGCGGTGTCTATATGCAGATCATCCGCCTCGGCTGTGGCGAGAACATCAAGGATGGTGAGGACCTCACCATCGACTGCCGCTACACAGAGTACGACATCCTCAACGACTCGACGATGACGCAGAATGTGACGGTGGAATACGCCTCGTTACCCGACCGTATGACAGTCTCACGTTCAGGAGGCACCTTCACGGCCACGTTCCTCAGCGGCTGTATGTACAGTACTTACGGCACCGCCTCCGTCCCTGCAGGTTGGATTGTTCCCCTTTCCTATATCAAGGCAGGGCGTCCGCAGACGGCTACCGACGAGTGCGCCAAGGTGCGTCTCATTGTGCCTCACACCCAGGGACACGTCTATGCCTCATCGAACGTGACACCATATTTCTACACCATCACGTTCCAGCGCGAAATATAAAAACAATTACAATATGACTTTGATCAAATCCATCTCCGGCATCCGCGGCACTATCGGCGGACAGACCGGCGACACACTTAATCCACTCGACATCGTCAAGTTCACCACTGCCTACGCCACCTTCATAAAAAGGAGTCTGGAGTCAGGAGTCAGGAATCAGGAGAATACTCCTGCTACAGATTCTGCCCTCCAAGGTAATCTACAGACTCCTGACTCCCGTCTCCAGACTCCCAGGATAATCGTTGGTCGCGACGGCCGACTCTCCGGCCTCATGGTCCGCAATGTTGTCGTAGGCACCCTGATGGGCATGGGCTACGACGTCATCGACATTGGCTACGCCACCACACCGACGACAGAACTCGCCGTGCGCATGGCTCAGGCTGACGGCGGCATCATCATCACCGCCTCACACAATCCTCGCCAGTGGAATGCCCTGAAGCTCCTCAACAGCGAGGGCGAGTTCCTCACCGCTGCCGACGGTGCCGAAGTGCTCCGCATCGCAGAGGCCGAAGACTTCCACTACGCAGAGGTTGACCAACTCGGCACCTGTACCATCGACGACACCTACAACCGTCGTCATATCGACTCCGTGCTCCAGCTGAAGCTCGTCGATGTCGATGCCATCCGCAAGCGCAAGTTCCGCGTCTGTGCCGACACCATCAACTCCGTGGGCGGCATCATCCTCCCCGAGTTCTTCCAGGCCCTCGGCCTCGACTACGAGATCCTCAACGGAGAGTGTACGGGCGACTTCGCTCATAATCCCGAACCGTTAGAAAAGAACCTCCACGGCATCATGGACCGCATGAAGAGCGGTGAGTTCGACCTTGGCATCGTCGTCGATCCCGACGTGGATCGTCTCGCCTTCATCTGCGAAGACGGCACGATGTTCGGCGAGGAATACACTCTCGTCTCCGTCGCCGACTATGTATTATCTTCCCCTCCTGAGTTAGGAGGGGTGCCCGGAGGGCGGGGTGGTCTGCGCTCGGCCGAAGGACGCTTGCTACCAGAGGGACGCAAGAACGCGGGCTTAACCACCGTCAGCAATCTGAGCAGTACCCGCGCCCTGCGCGACGTCACCGAAATGCACGGCGGCCAGTACACCGCTGCCGCTGTCGGCGAGGTCAACGTCACCACGAAGATGAAGGAGGTAGGAGCCGTCATCGGCGGCGAAGGCAACGGCGGAGTCATCTATCCCGAGAGCCACTACGGCCGCGACGCCCTTGTAGGTATCGCCCTGTTCCTCTCTTCGCTCGCACAGAAGGGCTGCACCGTCAGCGAGCTGCGCCGCACCTTCCCCGACTATCAGATTGCCAAGAACCGCATCGACCTCACCCCTGGCACCGATGTCGACGCCATTCTCGTGAAGGTGAAGCAGATGTTCGCCAACGACAACAGCGCCACGGTCAACGATATCGACGGTGTGAAGATCGACTTCCCCGATCGTTGGGTACACCTCCGCAAGTCGAACACTGAGCCGATCATCCGCGTCTACAGCGAGGCCAAGACCATGGAACTGGCCGACGACCTCGGCAAACAGCTCATGCAGGTCGTCTACGATATGCAATAAAAGCCCATCATATAAGCCTCAAACTCACTTCGGCTGCAAATCTGCATACTCCTTCACGACATTCTCAATACACGGACAATCCTTCTGTGGATTCAAGTCGTGGTGTCCCACGATCAATGCACGCGGATAGCGGCGGTGAAGGTCTTCCAATAGTCGTCGGAGTGACGCTTTCTGTGCCTCGGTCCTGGTGTCGGCGGGTTGTCCCCTAATATCCAGCCCACCCTCATAGCAGACGCCTATCGAGTGGGCATTGTGGTTCACGCAGTGAGCACCGATCATCCATTCCGGTCTTCCCGGCTCGATCTCGCCGTCCCAACGCACTACATAATGGTACCCGATGCCGAGCTTCCACCCCCGCTGTCTGTGCCAGCTATCTATCTGCGCCGCCGAGCTCGTCTGCCCCGGCCTCACCGCCGAACAATGAATTACAATTAATGTGATGACTCTCATTTTACGACAAGTTTTTTCTTCTTTTAACGACAACTATGACAACAAGGACAACATTCTGCCTACGACGGCAACTGCCGTCTGCGGGGTCCAAGTTCCTGCCTGTAAACGACCAGAGGTCGAAAAAAGTTGTCTAAGTTGTCAATGT
>JAEEGJ010011146.1_pt1 | contig 22960 bp, 18 predicted proteins | sample 8958761 | NCBI WGS metagenome assembly JAEEGJ01 (sample SAMN16246546, study PRJNA631951) | gut metagenome | biome: gut microbiome; feature: rumen; material: RS-attached | host: Bos | place: Iran: Karaj | collected 2018-10 | reverse complement strand
CGAGGCTCTGAAACTCTTTCTTAAGGCCGGTTCCGACAAGACTTTCATCGTCCCGATGAAGAATGTCCACGACGGGTTTGTGTCCACCGGAACCTCGTTATCCTACTTTGCTATCTTCACCAAGATCTTCCAGCCTGACGTGGACTTGGAGAAGTACAAGACCATACCAGAAAAGCCCTTTACCCTATGCCTCAATGACGGCACACCCCTGACTCCGGATGATTTCAAGGAAGTCCACAGCTATATTGCACTTCAGGGAAGTTGGGGACGTCCTGTGGCTGACAATCTGGAAGGCAAACTGGTGGAGTGCGGCCTGGCTCAAGTTGGAGTCTACGACTATAGGAATTACTGTCACGGGCGTTTCATCTTCACGTCCAGCCATCTGGAGGATTCTGCCGTTATTTTGTTCGTCTCTCCCCGGGAGAAAGACATCGTAGCCCGAACCAGGACTTTTCTTCCTCCGACTGCCAAACTCATCATTATCGAGACCGGGCATGATGCCCCAGAGGCCTCACTGGATCTTTTGATCCGCAGTACAGAGTTCTTCCATACCCTCTGCTCAGCTACTGGTGTCAACCCGGAGAGTCCGAAGAACCCCGGCCGCATCGACAAGCGGAAACCCATGTGGGTGCCGTTCATGGCAGAAATGAAAAGACAAGGACCACTTCTAATTTAAAGATTATGGGTAATTATACTTATGAGAGATTCTCGAATTTCGTGAACCGAATTATTGATTTACTGAGCCATGTTAAACGTGTCGATGAGGAGACGGGTGAGGTATTTGAAGAGTCATGGGATGGTGAAGAGATTTTCTTTGAGGAGTACGGTTTCAATGACGTAGAGAATGCCATTTCCGTCGATTATGAATATGATGATTATGAAGATGGAGACGACCCTGATCTAGACGGATGTATAAACGATAAAGGAGAAGTCCTGGCAGATGTTCATGCATTCAAGCTTTATGGAGGCGAGCTATACATTGAATCCACCTTTTATGCTGGACATGGGACTTCAACCACAGATTGGGATAGACTCCTGTATGGTAGTTTACAAAGGCCGATAGCTCTGGAAAAAGCTATTCTTGGAACAATGGACAAGGTCCTTGCAAGAAGATGGCGCTGGGATTTAGGGCTCTATTTGGATAATACGTTATACGACATTGAACGTGGTTACTCGGGAAAGCGAACAAGATCTTTTTCAATTCCGGACGGTTGTATTGTGCCCCTTGGTGACGGTATCCCTCTCTTGAATGGGAAAGTGGCAATGGCATTAAGAAAAACAGATTCAGTATCGATCCAAACGAAACCAGATGGAGAGTTATCGGATATTGAAGATTATGCTATATCACCGGATGATCCAAGCGGAACTGTTTCAGATTTTATTGAGAAGATGATCGGTTTACTTGAGAACCAGCAATCCAAGTGGGTCGTTATAGCTCCGGATAAATGGACAGACATAGGTTTGCTGAATCTTTGGTGCTACGGTTGTAAAGAAAGTGGAATACGTTTTGACGCCCTTATTATCAAGGACAAGGAAACCGTTATTAATGATGGTGATTTAGACTATATCCATTTAGTTTTTGGGAGCCTGCATGTTCCTTACGGATTTGTAATTCCCGAGAGTTCTGGTCTAGATCCAGGCGTAAAGGTAATCGAAGAATCCGAATAAGGGCTATCGAAGGCCAAAGAGAACTATTCATCTACTTTAATATTTCCTTTGCTTCCGAGATGGGAAACTTTCTCGGAAGCAATGCGTTGCGCCTCCATCAGAATGGGGACGATATCTTCCTCATTCAACTCGGCAAAAGGCTTCCCAGTTCGAACAATTCCGTAGATAATGGCTGTTGTAGTCCAGTCCCCGGCGCCTTCTGTGTCAACGACATTGCCGTTGGGTATGCCCGGGAGCGTCTTCCATTCACCACCCCGTAATTTGAAGCGTAACCCGTCTTTGCCACAGGTCTGGACGAATAGCTTGTCTTTGAAGACGTCCGCGAATGAAACGTCAGGCACATTCTCGTCAGAGAACTTGACAATGTCGCTGAGAGACACACTTTCCAAGTCGGCCTTCGTCGAGATGCTGGACGGCTCGAAATAGACTGTGGTGCCCATTGTGCGCAGCTCCCGGGCAATATACCGGTGGCCAGCAGCAGGGGAATCAAAGAAATAGAAATCTGGGATGAACTGCGATGTCAGAGCATCTACGAAAGCCGGAGCCTGGTCCCTGGCACGCAGAAACTTCCTCCTGGGGAAACGGCTGCCGCCAGGGGATCCTGCTCTTACACTGACCTTTGGCGAACCATCCGGATTCCGCTTGTGAGTCACTCGTAGCAGCGTTGTCCCACCATCCTGTGTGTTTGTCACGAAACGCATATCACAATCGTACCGCTCGAGGTCTTCCGCGATTTTCCTCCCCTCAGGGGAGTCATCAAGACTGACCTGGGGATATGTCTCCAGTCCGAAATTGGAGAGCAGACACATCACGTTGCCGCATGTGCCGCCAACTTCCTCCGCAACGACCTTATCTGTAAACCGTTTCCCAGTTGGCCCATCGGGATAATCACGAACAACAATCGTATCCAGGTTGTAAATACCTGAGCCTACACATCGCGCGACGGGCTCAGCGGGAATGCCGAACTTCTCTTGGTGAAGTTCTTCCAACACATCCTCGCAAATGGGAATGCCGGATGCATCCCCAATGACTGAGTCAATGAAGCACTTTGGGCAAAGCACTGTCCTTCCATGAAGGTCCGGTGTCCAATCATCATCAGTTACTTCCGATGAGGGGAATATGCTGCAGCAGTAGTAGCACCCACACATCTTGCTTTTCTTGACGGACTCCCAGTTCTCGAACGACGCCTTGCCTGCAAGGGCGTAATACCTTTCGTATTTCTTCTCTGTCATGGTTTTCATACTTTCTTATATCTACCGGACGATATAGTGTTTCTTGCATAACGATCCACCAATTCCTTCGTGATCATGATGGTCTTATCCTTCTTGCCGCTAATATCCGGAGCATCAAACATGATATCCCTCATGAACGACTCCATAACGGATCGGAGACCACGGGCCCCAGTTCCAAGCATGAGAGCGCTATCTGCAATGGCATTCAACGCATCGTCAGAAAAGGAGAGATCAATTCCGTCCATCTCCAGCAGCTCTTTGTACTCATTGACAAGTGCTCCTTTGGGCTCTCTCAAAATACGCACCAAGTCATCTCGTCCAAGTGTTTCTACATGGGAGATAACAGGGAAACGACCTACGAACTCTGGAATCATCCCAAACTCTCGCAGATCCTGCGGAGTAACTGAATCCAAGAGATTCTGCCCCTCAACTTTCTCGTTAGAACAGTCGAAGCCAATTCTCCCCCCGGCACCGAGTCGTTTTGAGACAATCGTATCAAGTCCGGTAAAAGCGCCAGAAGCGATAAAGAGGATATCAGATGTATCGACGTAGATGAGCGGTTGCTCCGGATGCTTGCGGCCACCGGCAGGAGGAACTCCGACGATATCACCTTCTACAATTTTAAGGAGCGATTGCTGGACACACTCCCCGCTAACGTCACGCGTTATGGACAGTCCAGCCTCGCGGCTAGCGTTCTTGTCGATCTCGTCCAGGACGACAATCCCATGCTGCGCTTTCTCCAGGTCGTACTTACACATGCGCAATAGACCGCCCACGCAATCTTCTACATCTGAACCCACATAGCCACTGGCCGTGATCTTGGTGCAGTCCTGGATGTAGCAGGGGACGTTCATGTAGTCGGCGATACATTGGGCGAGGAATGTCTTCCCACATCCGGTTCCGCCCAAGAGGATGACATTTGACTTCCTAATGGAAGTGTCCTTATCCTGGGAACGGCGAACAGATCGTTTCATGTGGTTGTACACGGCTACGGCGAGCGTTCTCTTCGCTTCCTCCTGGCCGATAACGCGAGTGTCAAGATAAGCCTTGATCTTCGAAGGCTTGTAGCGGGACATCACTCTGAGCATCCCGCCCTGCATCTGAATGGTATTTGTTTCTGGCATACTACTAGATGGTTTCTTTCATATACCCATAATCAGATGAATTCTTTCATGTAGGATGAAAGAATCTACGCTCCGGTCATCTCGTGGAAATACTCCCAGATGAAGACCATGGACATGGTGTCCAACTCGCAGTAGCGGAGCAGGGCTTCTTTCAGGGCCTTGGTGCATTCAGCATCGCTGAACTGGAGTTTCGTGTAGGCCGCGAGAGCGGCGCCTCCGTTTGCGATTGACTCGTCCAGTTGTTGGGCGGTATCGAAGCGTTCCAGTTCCTCCGGAGTCACCTCCAGGAAGGATGCAATCGTATCAAGGTGCTTATAGGGATTTTCGACCTTTCCATCGGGGCCGAAGCTGATCCACGCTTTGGGCGAATCCGTGAAGTTCTCGCTCTTGATGACGCTGCCATAGATCGGCTGGGAATATTTCTGCTGGATACCCTTGCTGGAATTCAGAATAGCCGGTAAGACGACCTTGATAGAGTTGCTGCCCTTCATGTCGGGATGATAGTAGTACTTCTTGACAATACGGCAGAGATCGACCATGTCGCGCTTCCCAACATGCTCGTTGCCGGCATCGGCCTCCTTGCCGGTAGAATGAGTTATTCCGTCGATGAAGGAGATAAGCTCTTCTTTCCTTGGCTCATCGCTTTGTACCAGTTGCGCACGAATCGCACGAAGAATGGTGTTCTCATGGTCGGCATAACGGAAGATGGTACCGTTATCCTTGTCCAGAACATCCTTTAACCGCTTAATGAATTCGAAGTTCGGGAAGAAGTGTTTCTTGTCGTTGATGTACTGTCCGACATGTTCAATTCTTCCATCCTCATGGATAATATGGTGAGAGAACTGGAAGGCAACCTGCTCATATGGCTTCATCCCTTTATAGAAGGGAAGGGCGACGGCTGTCGTCTCGAAGTCAATCATGTGGTACGGATACTTCCAATGGTTCTCTGCGGTCTTCATCTCAGCCAAAAGCCCGGGGATGTCCAGATAGACACCGTCATGGAGATTGGCCTTGAAAGGGGCCAGAAGCTCTTCATTACCGGTGGCGATGCCAATCTGGAGAAGTCGCCTGTCCAATGCCGAAAGGCCATTCTTGTCTGATTCCTTCGACTTCTTGGGCCGGATGTCATCCGCAGATACGTCGGCCAGGAAATGCTTCCCGGCTTTCATCAGCTTCTTCTTCAATGGTTGGCCGCCATCTCCGCACCAGAGTTCTCCGACCGAAGGGCGGAAGAAATCCTCGTTGGAGAAACCAGCTACCTCCTTCCAGCATTCCCGCTTGCCATCCAACATTCCGGGAGTCTTCTCGTTGGAATAGAACGGACACTTGAAGCAACGCTCAGATACCGGGCAGAAGTGACGTTCGTGGTTAACGTACTGACGGGACATCTCATCCACGAATTCCTTGAACTGGCATCCCATCAGATCCATCTGCTCTGAAGTCGTCCCGGCGATGATCCGGTCACAAAGATCATCTACGTCGAAAGGCTTGAGAACCCAGGTAGAATCACGCAAAGCGTCTGTGCCGGGTTCGCGCACGATGGTGGCGCGGTCTCCGTCCTTCACCACGCGGAAATACTGGTTGATGCCGTCGGCCTCAGCCTTGACGGTCTTGTCCGCCATCATCAATGACGCCTTGACCGTGAATCCGGGGCCAAGTGCTTTCTGGATGATATATTTCTGGAAAGCGACATCATAAACGTAATCCCTGATATCGGAATCCACCCGGTTCTTGTCCCTACTCCCGACAAAACTATCGACATTCTCATTCCAGGACTTGGCCTTGACCTCGATCAGATGGATATGGTTTCCCTTCTTCTCGATGATATCGGCGCGAATGAAGCAGTTCTTCCAGCGGAAGGCGGCCTCGGCGATATTCACATCGTCGCGCTTAAATAAGCGGGATGTGATTTCCTGCGACTTGTCATAGTCAAGGACATTGATGTCCGCATCGGCGTGGACGTCATAGTAGACTTTAGCAAGGTCGCCGACCTGGTTTCCTCCGTCGGCAAGTGCCTGGAGGAAATCATCCTCGTTCATCTGGTTGGCATAGTGCTCGCGGTCGTAGTAGTAATACAACGATGCCGGGCAGAAGAGGGCCTGCTTGAAGGCCGATTTGGTAAAGAGTCGCATATACAAAAGTGGCGTTTATTCTTCAATGAGCAAAGTGGAAGAGACCATGGGTAGCGCATTCTTGCCCGCAGGGGGAGTGATGCCGTGGTTGATGGCCCTCATGGCAGCCTTGACTATGCTTTGTCTGCCATTGACAAGCCGCTCCGTATTCTCCTTGAAGCCACCAAGAACATCTTCCAGTTTCTTCTCCAATTCAGCATTGCAGTGGCAGAAGAGACCCACACGATTGACCATGTCCTCGGCCGCCTTCACGATTTCGGTAATGTTCTCCATCTGCTCCATCTGCACCCATGCCGTGCGGATCAAGCGAAGGAACGGAATGAGCGTCTCCTCGGTGGTGATGAGGATGTTCTGCTTGAAGGCCTCGGCAAAAACCTCCGGGTCCTCCTGCTTGGCGAGCTGGTAGGCGCCGTAGTTCGGGATGAACATAATGACGTAGTCCAGGGTCTTGCGGCCGACGACGTACTTCTGGTACTCCTTGCCGGTCAGCTCCTTGATATGGTTCTGGATGGATTCGAGGTTGCGGCGGGAGGCATCGGCACGCTACTCGTCCGTCTCGGCCTCGAAATAGTCCGAGAGGGCGCTCAAGGACACCTTGGAGTCGATAAGGATGTCCGTGTCATCGGGGAAGTGGAGGGCGAAGTCTGGACGCATAGTCTTTCCCGTCTCCTCATTCTTGATGCGATTGCCCTTCTTGTCGCGAAGCCAGAACTCGGCGTCATAGTCATGTCCCTCACGAAGTCCCTCCGCCTTGAGGATGTTCTCAAGGATGGTCTCACCGAAGATGCCCTGCATCTTGTTCTTGCCCTTGAGGGCGCTGGCTAGTGTCTCCGCCTTGTTGCCGATGGTCTCGGTCTGCTCCTTGAGGTGCTTGACGGTTTCGGCGAACTGCGTCTTGATGGAGGTGCTCTCCTCGGTGTGCGACTTCTTCTGCGCCTCGAACGCTTCCTTCATCTCCTTGATGTTCTGGTCCAAATCTCCGGTAATGACCTTCATGGTCTCGGCAGCCTCCTTCTTGAGGGCTTCCTCGCGGGCCTTGAGGGCCTTCTCGTTCTCGAGAGCCAACGCGGTCTTGGCTGCCTCAATGGCCTTCTCCTGGCCCGCCTTGAGCTCGGAAATAGCCTTTTCATGGCTGGCCTTTATCTCTTCCATAGCCTTGTCGTACTGTGCTTTCTCGCTGGCACGGAGCGCTTCGGCGGTATGGACCTCAGCCTCCTTGCGGATAAGGTCAGCCTCCCTAGCCGACAAAGCCGCAGACACCTCTGACAAGGCGCTGACCTTGCTGGCCAGTTCCGTGCGGCTCTCGCTCAGCTGGTCAGAAACCTGACGAAGGTCCTCCTCCTTGCTCTGGAGGCTCTGACAGAAGATAGCCTTGGACTTGTTGGCGCTGAGAATCCAGGCGATGACAATGGCGATGATGACGACGATTGCGACGATGGAGATGATGATGCTTGTGTTCATAGTTTTTTCAAGTTGTTTTCAATACATACTTGACTAGTCCATTATTCTTACATGAGATTATGGAATTGATTGTCAGAAACGATCATTTAGAAACGATGCGTCTTTCTGAACGTTTTGGAATACTAAGTAGTTCACAATACTTGGAGACAGTTCTCCTGGCGACGGCAAAACCCTTCTCTGCAAGAAGGTCTGACAGTTCCTCGTCAGTATAAGGTGAAACCTTGTTCTCTCCATCAATCAGATTGCGAAGGACGGAAAGGACAGACTTGCGACTACAGTCCTGCCCATCTGTCGTTTTCGACCCCTCATCAAATAGTGAGGGCCGATCAAGGGACGCATCCGAGGCCTTCAACGTGAAAACGCCGGACGGGGAGAGGATAACTATGTCCTGAGTTGCCCTTGAAATTATGCTGCTATCGATGGTGGTGAACGCCTCGATATCCTCAAGGACCATGCGGCGGCTACGAGAGAAATCGCCAGTACGTACAAAGTCCACCTGATAGGAGACGCAGGCACGCAAGATGCGGCGTATGACACTTCGAGAGATGCATCCGTCAAACGTGTCGAAGAAGATGAACACCACATTCCGAGGAAGCTCGATGTCCACGATGCAGCGGACCTTGTCACAAAGGGTATCATAGTTGTCAGTCTCTGCGCCGGCAAATCCGATGACGCTCTCTGTCTTGAATACCCGCATGATGTCAAGCGTATCACCATCCATAATTGCCAAGGCACGTCCGGTGGACTCGTAGGACGGTATATTGGGATTGACCTCTTCCTTCTGGAGATAGTCTGAAAGGAATGCCTGGAGGCGGAGGATAGACTCAGTATCGAGTTTGACCATCTTTGTAGACGAGCCGTCGTCAAGGTACATGTTAAGAGGCTGGCCATAACGACCATTGAGTATAACTTCAGTCTCCGGGTCGATAGTAGTTTTAAAGTGGAAGTTCTTGTTCTGTTTCATATCAGTTCATTGTTTTCTTTCCAACTTATACCCCTAATGAATCGGATTCTTACACATAATGTTTCCCAAAACGCTGTCAAAGAACACACCTGTATCCCGATAGGTTCGTGAAAGAATTTCAAGGTAAAGGAGTATAAAAGAACAAAGCAACACAATATGATAGTAGTACACCCGAAAGACCCGAGCACCAAGATGCTCTCACTTATCTATAAAGATATCAAGGATGTCACCCTCCTCGATTCTTGGGAACAGAGGGATGATATACTCAAGGCCATTATGGCTGCGCCGAAGGAGGATCTGCTCCCGGCGGCAAGCGAGGAGGAAAACTGGTAGGAGATCTCGCCATATGGTCCAACTATCTTTCACAAAGGATTTCGAGAACTGCTCCCAGCTGAGCGACGAGCAGATTCTTACTGTCGCCCTGGCCATTACCGACAAAGCCGTCGCACATCACAACATACTGAAGTATCTGAAGAAGAATGGCAAATGTCTGGAGAATGCATTCATCGTCTTCTGTGACATTGACAGGATTTACATTTCGCTTGATCCGGAAGCCAACCCGGAACGGGGCGAGGACTTCATCATCCGAACATGGGACTATCACATATCAGATGAGAATCCAAGGGCCCTCAGTCTCGACTGGTCCTTCCACTGTATGGGGGAGACCTGCTCGGAGGAGCATTGCTCGGGATCTGACGACATCGTAATTATCGACTAAATACATTTTGCTTGAGATGTCTCGGTTGCAGGACGCCTTTGGAATACTGTAAACAATTATTAATTTTGATTATTGAATTGTGTTGCACTTCTAATTAGAATTTACCCATTGATGAAAACAAGCTTTCTATCCATCTTGTTGTTAACATTGTCTCTTTCTCAGAGCTGTAATTCAAGGCCGAAAAATAGTGCATATCTTAATCAAACGAAAGAAGTTGAGGATGTTGAAATAGCCCCGTGTCAAGATCTTTACTATGAAAAGAAAGCTGCTGATGCCGATATAGATTGGGAAGAAGAAATCTCTGTTTTCCACTACTGGAGGGATATTTCAAATGACGAATACTTATTTGATATTCCTAGTGAAAAACAAGTCAATACCTGGAAGGCTCTTTGCGAAGAGAAGAATTGCATCGATTCTGTCTCCAGAAGGTACCTGCAAGGGTACTATGCCAATATGAATCAGTATATGACTATTCAGGACTTCGTTGAAATATGGTACGGCGATGGAGAGAATCGGCAGAATGACGACTTTACTACCTGGCGTCTAATGCAGTATAACTCATTGCCATTCATTCAGCCAGACTCGGAATTCGATAAGTTCTATGTATTAAAGAATACCATTCAGGGGCTGCTATCATTTGAGCCCCAAAGCCAATGGGAAATGAATTTTTCTGCCAGTCTTGAGAGTGACTTCCAAGAGTATTATGACAGGGTCCTAGTCCGAGAGGCTATTCGTCATTCAAGCAGGAGAACAGCCAACCTTTTGGAAAAAGAGGAGAAGGCATGGGGCAATTATTATAAGGCGCTGATCGCCGCATTTAAGATTATAGATGGCAGCCCTGACGGGATGGTGGGCTCCGCCTGGCCAATGGCTATAAGTGGCATTGCATATGATAACGCCCAAATGAGGGCATTATCGATGGAGGATTTCTATTTTGCCTTAACTGACAGCCTAGACTATCATATCGCACATAAGAAAAGTATAAGAGAGCAGTATGAGATTGAACGGCACGAGCAGATTGACAATAACCGCGTATTGAATGAGTACCTTCATTTTATGGATTTCTTTAATAATGAAAGTTTCTTCAAGCCAGAATATAGCTATTCTGTCTCCGACTTGAGACATGTTCTTGAGGATGAGATGAAAGCTTGGCAAGGGTGGATGTCATCTCGTGATAAAGTATCTTCAACCCTCACAGGTCTTTGCAAGGATTGCTATGACAATGCGACAAATAACATCCGCCGGCACAAACTTATCATGCTGAAGAATCGATATCAGGGATTCGGGATTACAAGCAAAACCATTTTTGATTGTCTACTTCCATACAGTTGTGAAGATCCGGATATCGATCTCTTCAGCTTCGAAGAGAAGTGGAATTCCGTCTAGCCAGACTTATGTCACGTACTCACCTCAACTGAATAGCGTGAATGCTGCTGCGAATATGGCTGGCATATGCCTACATCCTTACCTCGTAATGGTGCTTGCCGCCGGTGATGATTTCCGGGGTTGTGGTGCCCGGGAGATACACTTCGGTGCGGATTCCCTTCGGGACGGAGACGTCCCACTTGAAGACACCGTTTTCCTTCTTCCAGGAACTCGAGATCCTTCCTTGTACGGACTCGTAGCTGCAATCCACGTAATCGAGCCCTTCGACCGGATATGGCCGCAGCTCGATCTCGGCGAAGCCCGGTTTCAGAGGACGGATTCCCGCCAGGTATTCATATTCCCAGATGATGAGGTCCCCGAGCAGCATCACATGGTTGCCGGAATTCATCGCCGGATCGGCCGTATTGCCGTTCCACAGCTCCCAGATGGTGGTAGCCCCGTTCGCCGCCATGTATCCCCAGGAAGGATATGTGTCATCCGATGCGATCCTGAAGGCCAGGTCGGGGCGCCCATATTCAGTTAGAGTGCGCATCAGTACCTGGATTCCGATGACTCCTGAACTGACGTGGCCGCCGAACTCGTTCTCAGTCTTTTCCACCAGGGACGAGAACACCCTCTGCTGCTCCTCTTCCGGAACAAGTCCGTACCAGAGTGCAATCAGGTTGGCAGTCACGGTATTGTTGTCGTAATATCCTCCCTCGGAGTTGTAGTATTCCTTGTTGAATGCCTCTGTGCTGGACTTCTCCTCGGCCTCGAAATAAGCCACGTCTTCCGGATGGCCGGCGATAGGGGCGAATTCCTTCATCAACTTGCAGTAGTGGATATAGTATGGGGTTGCGATCACTGCCGGAGCCGTTATGCGGGAAGGGTCCTTGGAATGGATCAGCTCAAGGGATTCCGGCGGCATGCACCAGTCTCCGTAGACATCCTTCGTCATTATCCCGTCAACCATATACTTGTCTTTCATGTAGACAAGCCACTTCTTCATAGCAGGATAATTCTTCACTACGACGGCGTCATCTCCGAAGCGCAGGTAAAGCATCCTTGTGGCATCTACGAACAGCCCCGGCCAGGTCATGTTGTCACTACGGATGGTCCAGTAATTCGGCGCCACGTCCGGAATCTGTCCTTCCTCGTTCTGCTCGGTGGCGATGTCGTCGAGCCATTTGGCGTACAGGGCGTGGTTGTCGAATATCCAGCTCTCGCCGTAGCAACCGGTCGCACGGTCTCCGAGCCAGCCCATCCTTTCGTCACGCTGCGGACAGTCGGTCGGCATTCCCCGGTAGTTCCCGCGTATTCCCCAGAACGCATTCTTGTAAACCTGGTTGATCACCGGGTCCGAGCAGGAGAAATGACCGGTTATGGCCATCTTGTCGTATATCACCTGCCCTTCGAAATCATCCAGCGAAGGAGCCTGGCCGAGGCCGCTGATCTCCACGAAACGGAACCCGTGATAGACGAAGGTAGGACGCCAGACCACCGGCTTGCCGTCCCTGGCGACATAGATGTCCCTAACCTTGGCGGAACGGAGATTGTCCGTGTAGAGTTCGCCGTCTTCCTGCAAAGTCTCTGCGAATCGCATCAGGAGGGTGTCGCCCTCGTGCATCTTCACCTTCACCTGGAGCCATCCGACCATGTTCTGGCCCATGTCGAGGATGTATCTTCCATCCGGAAGTGGACTGACGGACACCGGCTTGACGATGTCCTGGATCTCTATGTTCGGATTAGGCTGGGCGGTGAGCTTGCCGTATGGGGCCTCCTGGAAGGCTGCCTGCGCCCATCCGCTGTCGTCATACGAAGGATCGAGCCATCCGTCCAGTTCGAGACGGGCGTCATAGATCTCGCCGTCATATTCATTGTTGCTCCTGATAGGGCCGTCGGCCGTGGCCTTCCAGTTTCCGTCGCTGAAGACTCTCTCGACCTTCCCGTCCCGGTATTCAATCTCAAGCTGGCAGATAAGGCATGGCCGCTGCTTGTCGTAATGCTTGTACTGGTTGATCGAGTCCCAGTTCACCCTGACCCCCGGAAAACGCCCCGTCCCGAGCACCACTCCTATGGCATTGGCGCCCTTCTTAAGCAGTCCTGTGACGTCGAAGCTGTTGTAATACACCTTCTTGTCGTAATTTGACACGGTAGGGGAGAGCACCTGGGCTCCTCCGACCTTGCTTCCGTTGATGTAAGCTTCGTAGAGGCCGAGTCCGCATATATGCAGCCTGGCTTCCTTGATCCCCTTTCCGGCTTCGAATCCGGTCCTCAGGTATCTCGCCGGCAGGGAGACATCGCCGGTACGGACATCCTCGGGGGAGTCGATACCTATCCAGGAAGCTTCCCAATCGACGGAAGGGTCAGTGATGAGTTCCGTACCGCGTCCAGTGCGCGGAGAACACGAAAGCAGCGATGCTGCGGCAATTATCAGGCAAACGATCTTTTTCATACTGCAATATATGAATTTTTTGACGATATTTGTAATAATGACCCTTGCACAACTATTCAAAAGAATCATTCCTTACGTCAAGCCCTATCGCTTCCTGCTGGTTGCGACGTTGTCCTTGACCCTGCTCGGCTCCCTGCTCGCGCAGGTCAATGCCGTCGTGCTGGACCGTACGGTGGATGCGATCAACGCCCTGGTGGGATCGCCTGACTTCACATGGGCAAAGGCTGCGAGGATCCTGATAATCGTCAGCATCGTCCTTCTCGGAAAGGAAATACTCCGTGCCGGTATCTCCTTCGGGCAGAGCATATTCGGAGAGAAACTCCGTATCAATATATCCCAGAGGCTCTCTTTGGGCGTGGTGGAGAGGATCCTCCAGTACCGGATGGCTTTCTTCGCCCGGAGCGACAATGCACCGGGAATGCTCCAGGCCAGGATCGACCAGGGCGCCAGCAGCATATCCCGCACCATACAGAACTTCTTCATCAACCTCCTGCCGATGATCGTCAGTTCCGTGCTCGCCCTCATACTCATATTCGCTGCCAACGTATATGTCGGTCTGACGGCGCTGGCCATCGTGCCTGTTTACTTCTGGATCACTTCGTTGCAGGGCCGAAAACTGAAGAGTTCCCGCAAGAACATGCGGGGTTTCAACGAGAGGCGCAGCGGCAGCATTATGAGTATCCTCGAGAGTATGAACGTGGTAAAATCCTTCAACCGTGAAGGGATAGAGCTCATGAAGCAGACCGAACTCCAGGAGGGCTATTATGGGAATCAGCTGAGCATCCGGAGGGCTTCATTCGGATTCGATGCGCTGAAGAGTTTCGTCAGCCAGACCGGAACGGTCCTGATCATCATCCTTACCTCGTATCTGGTCCTCATCGGCTATCCCGGGATGACCATCGGTAAGATTATGTACCACATCATGCTGTTCTCCAACGTGACGGCACCGATCACCTCGCTCCAACGCATTTTCGATGACCTGAATGATGCCCTGGTCTATGCAGAAGGATATTTCGACATAGTCGATGCTGATGCCGAGCTGGAACCGACGGGCAATTACAGGCCTGAAAAGGTGCATGGTAATTTCGAGATGAAAGGCGTGGACTTCACGTATCCGAACGGGACCAAGGCGCTTCATGATATTTCGCTGAAGGTCGAAAGCGGCAAGATCACCGCCCTCGTGGGACTGAGCGGGGCGGGTAAGTCCACCATCGTGAACCTGCTGGACAAGTTCTACGAGCCGGACTGCGGTACGATCACCCTGGACGGGGTGGACCTCCGTGACTGGGATACGCGTTTTCTCAGGGAGAACATCGGCCTTGTCCTGCAGAAGAACCATATCTTCGATGGGAGCATAGAGGAGAATATCAGGTACGGAAAGCCTGATGCTACCTTCGAGGAGGTTGAGGAAGCGGCCAAGAAAGCCAGTGTCTACGACCAGGTCGTCGCCTTGCCGAAAGGTTTCGAGACAGCTGCAAACCATTTGTCAGGCGGGCAGCAGCAGCGCATCGCGCTAGCCCGCATGTTCCTCAAGAACCCTCCTATCATATTCCTGGATGAGCCTACGGCCTCTCTGGACGCCATCGCCACCGAGCAGATCAAGTCCGCTATTGATGCCATCAAGAAGGACCGTACAGTCATCATCATCTCCCACTCAATTTCCCAAATCATTGACAGTGAGATGGTTTATGCCCTTAAGGAAGGCCACCTCGAGCAGAGCGGCGATCCGGACGAGCTGTACCGCAAGGGCGGTGTTTACAAGGATATAGTCGATGCCTCAGCCAGGAGCCTGAATATCGAGAAACTCGCCCAGACCATCGCCTCACAGTCTTAGCCGATTGTCTTTTATCTGCTTACATTTGAGCCATGAATGCTACGCTTATCATCTCCCTTCTCGCCGTTCTCCTGACGGCACCGCCGGACGGCGGCTCCAAGTTGGTTAAAGATTTCCAGGACCCGCCACGGGCTGCCAGGCCATATGTCTGGTGGCACTGGATGGACGGGGAAGTGTCCCTGGACGGTATCCGCAAGGATCTGGAATGGATGGATGCCGTAGGGATCGCCGGATTCCATCAGTTCGACGCCGGCGGTGTCAATATGCCAAAAGCCGCACCGTTCAAGCGCCCGTATCTCTCAGAGGACTGGAAGGAGGCTTTCCGCTACGCCGTGTGTCTGGCTGACTCGCTGGGCATGGAGATGGCGGTGGCCAGCGCGCCGGGCTGGAGCAGCACCGGAGGACCATGGGTGAGCCCGGATGATGCCATGAAGAAGCTGGAATGGCAGACAGTTGAGGTGGATGGCGGTAGCGTAGATATTCAACTCCCTGCTTTGCAGAAGGTTACAGGACCTTATCGGGATATTCCACGGGGGCAGGAGCATGTAATTGTGGAGCCTTACGGTTATGACGTTGCAGTCATTGCCGTGCGCTTGAGTGAAGCGGACCGGACGATGGCGGAACTGGGAGCAAATACTTCCGTTTCGGACAGTGTCATCACCGTGGCTTTCCCTCGCAAGACTACGGTCCGTGCCCTCACCCTCAGGACCGGAGCAACCGGAAACCGCTTCCGTACGGAAGAGGTCCAATGCTCTCACGAACTCCAGTGCAGCAACGACGGCCGGAACTGGAAGTCCGTCAGCAAGCTCATGGTGCCCATACTGGAATATGCCACCGTCAACGTGCCGCCGACGAAGGCCAGATATTTCCGTGTGAAAGGGCCTGCCATGAAATCGTTGGAGCTCTTTACGGTTCCAAGGGTGGAACGAGTGGAAGAGCGGAATGGTTCCTCCTATCCTTTCGACGCTTGGAAATATACCACGGATGCTGTTCCTGCGGCTTTCTGCGTCCGGGAGGAAGACGTGGTGGATATCAGTGCCGGGATGGGTGAGGACGGCCACCTTGTCTGTACGCTCCCGAAAGGGAGATGGCGTATCTGGCGTTTCGGAGCCTCTCTGACCGGTAAGATGAACCATCCGGCTTCGCCGAATGCCACCGGGCTGGAGGTGGACAAACTCAATCCCGGGGCCTGGGAACGTTATTTCCACCGTTATCTTGAGATGTACAAGGAAGCTGCCGGTGGAATGCTGGGGTCAAGGGGCATAACGCATCTGCTGATCGACAGTTACGAAGCCGGACCAGAAACCTGGACTCCAGCCCTTCCGGAGGAATTCAAGGTGCGCCGGGGCTATGACCTGATGCCATGGCTGCCTGTGCTGACCGGACAGATAATCGGCAGTGCGGAAAAGAGCGAACAGTTCCTGCGCGACTGGCGGAATACTCTCTCGGAACTCTTTGAAGAGAATTATTGCCGGGTCAACGATATCATCGCCACCTTCGGCATGAACGGCACCTACATCGAATCCCACGAGTTGAACCGGGCCTTCCAGGGCGATGGCATGGCGGTCAAGAAGAACGCTACGGTGCCGATGTCCGGAATATGGATGACCAACAGCCTGAGCGGATCACTGCCGGCAGTCGCGATCAGCGACATCCGCGAAAGTGCCTCCGTGGCACATATCTACGGTAAACCGATTGTCGCTGCCGAATCCTTCACGGTCAATGGTGACGGCAAGCGGGCCTATACCTACCATCCCGGCAATATCAAGATGGTGGCGGACATCGCGCTGGCCAGCGGCCTCAATCGTTTCGTCATCCACGACAGTGCCTCGCAACCGTCCGACGACTACCTGCCGGGGTTGGCTCTTTTCAGATACGGGCAATGGTTCCACCGCAACGAGACCTGGGCGCCGTATGCCAGGGTATGGACGGACTATCTCGCCCGCAGCTGCCAGATGATGCAGACAGGCCGCAGCGTGGCGGATATCCTGCTATTCTACGGGGAAGATACAAATGCAACCGGGCAGTACGGCGGAGAGTCCCTGTCATACCTCCCTCATATTCCGGCAGGATACAATTTCGACTATGCCAATCCAGACGTCCTCCTGCATGAGGTGAAGCCGGAAGGCGGCTGCCTGGTGACAGGGAGCGGCCAGCGCTACAAGGTGCTTGTACTCGGAGGCTTGTGTCGGAAATTCATGTCCGATGGGATCCGGGCCAGGATCGATGCATTGAGGGCGGCCGGCGTTCCGGTCTGCTTCGAGGACGAACTTCCTGCAATTCTAAAGGCTGCAGACATCGCTCCGGACGTGGTCCTGGAGGGTCCGGCTGACGGAATTTGGAATGACGGCTTCCTGTTCGGCGGGAATGTTCCGAAGAACAGCAGGGGATACGACTGTACGATTGCCGGCATCCAGTTCGTGCACAGGACAGGAGGCGGAACCGACATCTACTGGCTGGGCAATTTCACCCAGAAGGAATGGAAGGGTAAAGTCCGTTTCCGCGAAGGAGGTCCTTGCGCAGCGCTGTTCAATGCCGAGGATGGTTCGATGTTCCGTATCCCTCGCAACGGCGACGGGGTGGAACTGGCCCTCAAGGCTGGAGACGCCATATTCGTCGTGCTGACAGACCAACCGCTGGATATTCCTGAGGCCAGGCCGGAATACAAGGCATCCGAGGTGATGACCCTCGAGCGCTGGTGGGATGTGGAATTCCATCAGAAAGGCGGAGAAAGCGCCCTGGAGACCTTTTCGGAGCTGAATGACTGGACTACCAACATGGGAGACCCTGTTATCCGATACTTCTCCGGTACTGCACACTACAGTTCAGCATTCACCATACCTGCAGGGGCGCTTGACGGCTTGGAAGAGGCGCGCATCGACCTGGGCGTCGTCCATGTGATGGCAGAACTGATCGTCAACGGCCACAACACCGGCGTACTCTGGCGCGAACCATTCCTCAGCCCCGACCTCCTGCAATTGCTTCACGAAGGCGAGAATACGATCGAGGTGAATGTTACCAATCTCTGGGTCAACCGCATGATCGGAGACCGCCAGAAAGGTGAGATTCCAGTCACCAAAGTCCGCCGCTTCTACAACGCCGGAGATAAGCTTCTTCCGTCAGGCCTCCTCGGCCCCGTCAGATTGATGGGATATAAATAACTTGAAGAATCGGTTTTACAAGCTTATTCTTTCATTTTGGAGCGGTAACAGTTTCTTTGCAAGCATATAACCGGCAGCGACGACGGCGATGGCCTCGGCCGTAACTATGAGCTCAAGCGGAACCATTCCGGCCGACTTTTGGAGCAGTACGGCTCCGGTATCGACAAGGGCGTGGATAACGATGGCTGCGGGGAACAGCCATAACCATTTTCCACCTCTGCGTATGCCAATCCAAACCAGCAAGGAAAGGCCCAAATGGAGTATAAGGGCGGAGAATCGTTCCCAGAGACCGATCAGCAGGGTCCCGGCACCGATCGTCTGTAACTGGTCCAGCTGTACCTGCAACTGTGCGGCGGCTTCATCGGGAACCTTGGAGAAGAGGACATCGGTCTGTCCGGAATTGATCAAAGCCGAAATCACCAGATTGTTGATCATCGTTATGCCGAAAATAATAAGCATTTCCACGCCTCCGTGCCCGATACCATATGCTACGCCCGGGAGCGGAGTTGACGGTTCCTTTTTCATCAGGAACTTCATGGAGAGGAAGCGGCCGGTTTCTTCGAATACGCCGGCAGCCAGCCCGCCATAGATGGCATACAGGAGCGTATTGTCCAGGATGGATGCCCCAAGCGGCCCCTTAAGGACCAGTTGGTGCATTATGCTTTCCAGAACCAGGGCGAAAATGATGAATGTCCCTGCACCGATGAGGATGGTAGACAGCCTGGCACGATGCTTACGCACCAGATATATGGACAGGCAGACGGGAATGGCGATGCCAAGGACAGCATCGGCGGCCATCACTATGAGAGAACCCACAGGAACCATATGAATATCAATTTATCAGCGTGAAGATAGCCAAAAATCTTCGATTTGTTTCTATCGCAGAATTGTATTAGTATTTATCTTGTCCCCGGTCCCGGAATTCCTCCAGCGGTCGATAACCTAGTTCGTCCATCAGTTGGTTCCACTGCTTTGGAAGTTCAATTTTGACAGTGGCATACCCTCCGCCAGGCATGGTCTGAACCTTGTTGCGGGCCGGGTCACCGGTAATCAGGAAGGCTGTCATCCCTTTCTGCATGGTTGGGATGGTCATTTGTTCACTCTCTGGAGAGTCGTACCACTCCGGCGTAGGTGTCATCTCGCCGCCCTCATCTTTGCGGATATGGCCTTGATATTGACGTAAACTATGCTGTCCGCCGTCTTTGGATCCGCCCGGATTGGCGTAGTAATTGGCAAAAGCCCTTTCCTTCACAGGTCTGCGGGAATTATCGATCAGGTCTTTTTCCAAAGATTCCGGATTCTTGTATTTCCCGGCCAGAACGGCTGCGACCGGCTCCGTCATCAGGATTGTACGGAAAGTAAACTGTCGGCCGCTGCCCAGGGCGAACTGGCCGCGTTCACTGATGTCCCAGGCGATCAGTTCCATCACTTTCTGGGGATTTGTGGTAGAGGGCGCCATATTATTGCCCCACAGAAGCGTGGAGCCCAGCGTAATGGTGTTGTCATCGAGATCGAATCCCTTGCGGACGTGGTAGGGTTTCCAGCCGATTCGAAGGCAGGCGGCCTCGTCTTCCACCAGGCACCATGGCATCGGATATCCGAATGTACCCATCCGGTCCTGTTTGACATGATAGCCGCATAGGTTCATCAGCGCCAGGTTCATGAACCGTCCGATTGCGACGTTAGCCGCCTCGTTGATCTGGCCCTGTCCGCTGTCGATTCCCAGTTGCCGGGCAACCGGGCCGTTTAGCCAGCAGTAGGGAATCCAGGCGTGGGTGCTGGCCAGGGTGCGTCTGAAAGCAGGGTCTCCCAGGCCTTGGGTCATAGCGATGAGGATGGGCATATATTCCGGCTTGCAGCCGGCCATGACGGCATTGACGGCTACATGCCAGGCGGTGGTGTTCCTATGAGCAATGGGCAGGACAGCCACGGTCTCATCCCATTTCAGGTCGGTATATTTCAGGAAGGATTCAACCTTCTCGAAGGTGGGCGGGATGATGGGCGATCCATCGGACCAGTCCATGTCCGTGAAATAGGCGTTGATCTCATCCAGCGTCCCGAAGAATATGTCATCCCGTATATCGCCCCGGCCGCCTCCGATGCCCATGGCACGCTCGTCGGAGGTGATGGGACGGGTGAGCGCATCGACAATCTGGGGCCATAGTATTTCCCGGGTATTGCGGACGAGTTCCTCGGCGGTATGTGTTGCGAACGCGCCGGGATACTGCGCCACCCTCATCACTGGAACACCGTTGTTGAGCGCCGTATAGCGGGCCTGGTCGACGAATCCTGGTCCCGCGATAATGACTGAAGGGATGCCCAGATACTCGGCGGTGATGCAGGATCCCGTCTCCTTCGGCGTACAGAGGCCGCATCCACCATTCCCGGATATGACAGCGTCCACGCCCATTTCACGGAGCTTGCGTTCGAATTCGACTTTGCTCTTGCGCGTAACGCCGGGCCCTGGGTAGGGGCCGGCAATCCCGATCTCGTCCAGCAGGATTACGTTTGCTGTCGGATAATTCTCCAGGATCAGACGCTTGATTTCGGGGTGGGTGACTCCGGTCATAAAACTAACGCCCACTACGGCGATGGTCTTTCCGTCCAGGGTTTCCAGCCGGGGCGCCTGGTCGATCATCGGCACGGAACTAAGTCCCACGGGGCTGACGACGGCGTATTCGGGAGATGCCTTGGGCGTGGTCTTAAGCGCTGGCTTGGCTGTTGTCGGCTTCGCCTCCTTCACTGCCGGGGGAGCATCTGCCAGTTTGCAGGTTTCATCACAGACAATGCGTTGGGCCTGGACTACCAAAGGCAGGAGAATACCGGCCAGTGCGATAATGATTCTTTTGGGAAAGCGGATGGTCATCGTGTTTTGTTATATTAATTAGACGCTCCCCGTAACCGGGAGTTTAATCAGGTTCGGTATGAACTGCCTTCCAGCTGCATTCGGCGGCATATGCAAACAAGAAAATGAGTATCTTTGCGTCCCGAATTTGTCGGTGGTAATGAAAACGATCCTGCATACGGACAAGAGGCGCCTGCTCGGTTATATCGCGGGCATCCTTGCCGGTGTCTCTTATGGAACCAACCCGCTTTTCGGGAAGGCTTTGATGGAGAGTGGCGTACCCATCATGGTCATGCTCTTTTTCCGCTATGCCTTCGCTGCTGTCTTCCTGGCGGTACTGATGATGTTCAAGAGAGAATCCTTTCTGGCAAAACGGCGCGAATTCGGCGTTCTGATCCTGTTGGGCATCTTCTTCGCGGGCAGCAGCATCACCCTCTTCTGCTCATACGAGTTTATTCCGTCAGGACTTGCAACTACTTTGATCTACCTGTATCCGGTAATTGTTGCACTGATAATGGTGTTTCTCCGGATCTATCCCAGCTGGCAGACATGGCTCGCCATCTCGGCAACCTTCGGGGGTATTCTGCTTCTTTCCACCCCTTCCGGGGATGTTCAGATCCGCGTCCCAGGAGTTTTGCTTGCAATAGGCTCAGCTTTGTGTTATTCTTTTTATCTGGTTATCGTGAACCGGAGCAAACGCATCCGGAACGTTTCGGAACATACGATTACCTTTTATTCGCTGGTTACAGGGGCTATCCTTTTTGCCATCATCCGCTATGCCCAAGACGGAAGTATGCTTGAGGGCATCGACACGCTCGGAGACTGGAGTAACCTCATAGGCCTGGCAATCATTCCTACGATGGTCTCTATGCTGACAATTGCCATTTCTTCCCGCTATATAGGTCCTACAAAAACGGCTGTCCTAGGCGTGTTTGAACCTCTTACGGCAATCTTGATAGGTACGCTTCTGTTCCGTGAAACCTTGACCGCAAAGATGGCGGTAGGAATAGCAATCTGCGTGGCTGCCGTTGTGTTCATGATTGTAAAACCCGGGAAAAGACAAAAGCTAAGAGGCTGCTAAGATACAATATCGAACTTCCGTCTTTTGGAAGGCATGTCGGAGATTACTCGGGCTTCCGGATCAGCGTGAATTGGTCCAAATACTTATTCAATGATACAAGTTCCGTAAGGTCACGGGAAAGGAAAGCGGCGCAGAACAATTCCCGGAAGCGGCAAAGCTCCTCCCACAGTGCACTTCTTTGTGAAGGAGTATCAGCCCTGCCATATTTGATGGTAAGGTCGATGAGTTCTTGCGCTCGGGCGAAAGCCCCCTCTGCGCGATGGTCTTTACCGGCCTTCAAAGCTTTCAGTACACGGGACGTTTCGCTGCCGATGTTGGCCATCTGCTGCGGGAAAGTCAACTCGGCCCAACGGCCGTTTTCCAACGTCGTGTGCTGCATTCTATCCGATAATGAATTGTGCTACAATATTTTCAATCGCTTCCCTTGTCTCAGGGTCGGAAATCCCACGGGAAGGATTGGTCCTCACCGGCAGAACCGTTTTCCAACAGCAGGCGCTCCAAATCCGCATGCAGTTCGGCATCAAGGGCCAACAGCCCTCGTTTCACATCGGCGACACTTTTGATCATGTCACCAAACGTGTTCTCTGCCAAAGCAGCAAGTTCGGCTCGTGTTATGGCTGTCTGAAGTATCTGCATGGCGTGCGTTTTTACAAAAGTAATAAAAAAAAGGGGACAAACCTCTCGATTTGTCCTGTTTAGTAGACCAAACACTCCGAATCTCGAACCTTCTGGAGGATATTAAGAAGGTTGAAAGATTTGTACAAAGTGTCGGGCATGCCCGTTATTCCGACGCTTATTCCGACATCAAAAGTAGTAAGAAAACCAGAAATAGTAGTAAGAAAACTTGAAAAAGTAGGGAGAAAAACATATCTTTGCAAAGTAATATGCTAAGAGCATGAACAAGAAGGAACAGTTGACCA
>JAEEGJ010011144.1_pt1 | contig 22961 bp, 28 predicted proteins | sample 8958761 | NCBI WGS metagenome assembly JAEEGJ01 (sample SAMN16246546, study PRJNA631951) | gut metagenome | biome: gut microbiome; feature: rumen; material: RS-attached | host: Bos | place: Iran: Karaj | collected 2018-10 | reverse complement strand
AAGGAACTCAACTTTCTCTTCTTCAACTACTTAAACCATTTCCTCATTTTCAAGATTCAATACTAATATCTACTTCATCATAGAATTGCATAATTTTTCAGATAATAATAAAATCTACACAAAATTATAAAAAAATCTGAAAATAAATCAAGTTTAGCAAAAATAAAAAGAAGAGATTAGTCTCTTCTTATACATTATAAATAACGTTAATTGATTTGCTGTTGAGTCCATCATAAAACATCTAGAGACCAAGATGGAACTTCTTTTTTTACTACAGACTGTAGTCATACTTCCATATCTCCATAATTTCCACGTACTGTAATTAAAGAATCTGAATATGGAATCAAAATATCATTAGTTCCATTTGTAGTTATGCAGAAACTTACCACTTCATTACTATTTCAAGGATTTTTGATGGTAAGATATCTACGTGTTGAATCTTTTATGCCATTATTATTTATTTTATCTAGAAAGGTGGTTAAATCCGTTCATGTTTCAACAAATATACTTTCCATATTTCAATTTATGTCATAATCGAATAATCAGAAGGTAAAGTATTTAAAGTCTCAATCCGTTTTGAAGTTTTCAAATTTAAGCCTCTGAATACGATCATTGTCTCGTTGTTTAATATTTGCTTCTTTTGTTAAATTTAGACTATCACTAATTAATTTAGTATCATCTATAAATAAAGATAACATAATTCATTCTCCAGTACCAAGAGTAATCATATTCTCCTCATCGCATTCGTTAGTGTATCTCACATCATCGGTTAAATATTGAAAATTTCACGAAATATTCATAGTAAAATGAGTATTGAACCCAGTATAAATTCAGAAATTTTCAGTTACTATAGCATCTCAGCTATTTATAGTCTGTTCAAATCATGCTTCACGATAATATACTTCAGTTAATCCAAGCTCAGTTCAGGCTTTTGCTAAATAAAAAGCCCTGAAATAATTGAAAGTCATATTTCCGTATGTTAATAGGCGTTGTATTTGATTTATAGATAATAGTGCAATCACGCTGCTAGCCAGTAATATAAAAATCACTAGCAATGAGACATTACCTTTTAATCTTCTATTTTTGATTTTGGCGATAAAATTTTTCATTATAGTTTTAGATTAAAAAATAATTGTAAAGGCTGATCTATTTTATTAGTTCATTTTGGCTGATAAAGTGGTGCATAAAGATGTATAAACATCCAAAATGCTGGCTGATGAAGGTTATTTACTATATCAGTCTCTCCATCGGTTGTAAAATAATAATCATCATTATTATATGGAATAATTTTGAACATAGCTTTTGATATAACTACCTTTCAACGAGTAGTCAATGGAGTAATGTTCGGATCATCATTTTCTACTTCTTTACTTAAGACTAATGAACATCCAGTTAGAGCTTTCTGAATTTTCTCAGAATAGTCTGGATAGTTACCATCGTCATTTGCAGGGAAATTTCACTCTAATTCTAAGCAATTTTCTCCAGTTGTATAAATACTAGTTCATGACCACTGTCATCATGTTAAATAAAGAGTTCATGTAAATCATCAATTTGTTGCGTCTAGACTATTTCCATATTTTTCATAATCAATTGTGGCTTCATCTGAAATGGCTTGAAAAATCTGGGTCAGAATTAAAGATTCTTCGGATATGTTTTTTTCTTGTTCTACTCTTAAAGCTACTCTTGAAATTGTAATGTAAGATTCAGTTAAAACTACAGCCAAAATACCAATGATAACAATTACTATTATCATCTCTACCAGAGTAAATCATTTTAGCTTAGTTTTCTTCATTGTGGTTTTCATAGAATCAAAATAAAATGCTATTGTTTAAATTCATAATTTCATATAAATGTTTCCATTATCTTTTCTCACGTCAAAGCTCATCTTTTATACAATACATGGGATTCAATCTTTAGTAATTTATCGCTATAAATTGTTTCATCTTCACCATATTTTACTCATGTAATTAGTAAATACCTAGCAAATCAGGTATTTTCTTCTTCTGTTCAACTATAATCATAATAATATGTTGCAGTTTCATCATTTAATACATTTCATGTATGAAAATAGATTTGGTATCCACTAAAAGCAGTATCAAAATCTAGTTCACCAATATTACCAGTTTCTGCATGAATATATTCATTACCAGATCATAGGCTTAACTTCAAAATAATTCATGGTTCAAGATTTGCTTCACATCAATCTTTAGATAGGTGACCACTTCATTGGAATATACAGTTCCATGGTAATTCTTTATGATAATTTGCATCACGAAGATTAAATACCATTTCAATTCATTCACGAGCAAAAAATGCTGATTTAATTTGTGTATTTGCATAGTCCTTATTTCTTAATGTCTGAGATAGTCAATTTAAAACTACTAAAATTCCAACACAAAAAACCATAATAACAATCAAAGTCTCTAATAATGTAAATGCTTTAATCTTTTTCATGGTGTCTTGTATTACAAATTAATCTAAATGAGCTTTAGTTTCCAAAATTTTACATTTTTCTGGAGATATTTCAATTAATCTACAATTCTGCTTACTAATTTCAAAGCAATAATCCTGACTATCATTCACACGAGTAACGATAACTACATTTTGACTGTTTCATTCAATTTCACATGATATTTGATATGGAATATATTTTAACTTAATAGTATTGTCAATTGATGGAGCGTCTGAGGCTTGTTCAAAATTATACCCAGTCGTTATATATATAATGTTAAAATTATCTATTAAACGATTAGTCAAAAATGGTTCTTCTGAATTTCAAGTATAATATGAAAATATGAATTCATTACTTCATTTTGTGAGTTCTACATCCATATGATCATACATTGTTCATGCAAAACTTGATGATCATAAATTTCTAGAATAGCGAGATTGCATTTCTGCCAAAATTGATTCTTTCACAGTTTTGTTTCTCACTTTTTGAATCTGATCTCCTGATAAGAAAAGAGTAACCATTAGCATGATTCACATAACAATCAAAACAATCAACATTTCAATTAATGTAAACGCTTTATATTTTTTATTCTGACTTTTCATCTTTTTAATCATGGGTTGGTTATTATCCAAATCAATTAAAATTTTATCAAATTCCTGCAGAATCCATTACAGCGAATATCAAGCTAAATACTCCAAGAGCAATCATTAAAACGATTCATCATACAAAGATTAAGATAAAAGGCTCGATTGCTTTAGAGAAATTTTTGATAGAATTATCCAGTTCTTCTTGGTAAATATCAATTACATTTTGCATCGCATTTTCTAGGTTGGCAGTTTCTTCTCACACTTTGATTAGCACAGATACATTAGATGGAATAATATCTGTATGTTCACTTATTGGTTCGTATAAGCTTTTTCAAAGACTAATGTCAGCCAATACATGTTCAATCATTGATTGATATAGAGGAATTTTTAACACATCACGTAAAAGTCTGAATGTATCCACATAATCCATTCCACTAGAGATCATTAATTTCATATATCTAGCCCACTTAATCAAATAGTATGACTTTGTCATATTTCAGACAATAGGCATATTAATCATAAATCTATACATTTTTCTTTTACCTTTTTCAGTAGCTCAATACGTAATTAATAATAAGATTCCTAAGAATATGAATACTATGAGATGTTGTCGGTATGCAACTATAAAATCAGAAAAAGATTTTAATGCAGCTGTGATTGCTGGCATTTGCGCTACAGAGCTACTTAAAGTATCAAATATACCTGGTAGGACAAATCCGAATAGATATATTACAGCAATAATTGAGATAACAATTAATGATGCAGGATAAATCATTGCTCAAATATATTTTTGTTTGATGTCATCCAAATAAGCATATTCTTCTGCTAGAGATTGTAATACATCAGGAAGATTTCCACTAACTTCTCATGTTTTGATAATTGCGGCATCTCATTCATCAAAATATTCAGGTAATCTGTTTATGGCATAAGACAGCTCTTTACCATTATCTAGATAATCTGATATTTGTTTTGCAACTCTTTTTACGGCAGCATTATCAGAAGTTGTTTGGATAGTTTTCATGGTTTCCATAAGAGAAACTCAACCTTTCATCATATAAACTAGTTCTTTATAGAAAAGAATTTTATCCTTTCCTCAAAATTTAGTTTTGTCCGACGAATCCAAGAAATATTCAATTATTTGATCAACAAAACTTCTTTTATTCATAAACTTATCTAAATCATATCACTCTGCCTTTGGGGTCTTTTCGGTCATCTTTATAAAAGAATATGGATTAAATTGTAAATATTAAGACTTAAAAATCTTATTTAGGAATCAGTCTGAATTATCTTTTTTACTAGTTCAATGACTTTCACTATCCGAATTTGATTCCTCTGATTGTTGATTGTTTTCAGCACTCTCTTCATCTAAATTTTCAAATCTTTCATCATGGTAATAATAAGCTAACATTGAAATATCGGTAACTTGTGGCTTATCGCTAGCAATGATGTCATATGATACAGATTGAATCTTGTATAATATACGATCACTTCATTTTTCTACCATTTTTTTCTCAACATTATATAAGAATCCAGTCAAATCTCCAATTGTTGTAAATTCAATTGTTACGTTTACTGGTACCTTGAAGAAATGAGTATCTCAATTTTTAACAGAATGGGGATCTCAAATAGATATCTTTAATATATCTCAAACTCTTGTCCTAGAACCTCAAGTAATATCTTGTTTAATTAAATATTCATTCAAATTCTTAAGAACCTTCTTTTCATCGACAGGCATCTTTTTGTTATACAAAGAATGTAGTTGAAGATATGATAGAGGTACGGAAAAATCATATTTTCTTCCCGTTCATTCTCATACCATCCAGCTTTCTGGTAGCTTTAAACATACTTCTTTCTTCTTTTCGTTTAGACATGTCTTGAGATTCTGTTCGTTACTTGTGATATCTCATAAGTAAGCCATATCATCTTCAGCTTTTCTGATATCATTCCTAACTGCCGTCAGTTGAGAGTTTACCTGATTATAAGTACTTTGTTTAGATTCATATGACTGTCTGGTATTTGGAATATAATCCATAAGCAAAAGACAAATAAATATAAGCAACAGTACGATGTAAACTTTGTACTTAGCAGTTACTACTCTAATTCTAGACATATGAACATCATCTCATTTTTGAGATTTTGAAGATGTTGTTATAGACTTTTTTGCTTGTTCATCGTGAACATCATCTTGTAAAAGTCTTTTCATAATTTCATTATTTTCCATTGTTGATTACGTTAGCAGTTAAAACAAATTCGTATCCTAAGTTGTCTGAGGATTTTTCATAAGTTTTGATAGAAATATTTTCCAAGAAATCTAATTCTTCAAATTTTGTAATTAGACCAACTTGTCAATTGGCTCATTGATACAAAATACGCAAATTTGTTACATATCCATGTAAACGAATACTAGTTAAAGTAATTTCAAAGTCTGAAAATGTGATATTGAATGTATCAGAACGATCAACAGCTAATAATTCATCAAAAATTGCCATGATAGCATTTACGTGATCAGACCAAGGCATCATATTGTTTTTAGATTCCATATCTTTCACGTATTGTAGTTTATCAAATCATGGATTGTCAGAAAAACTTGCTAGACGAGCCTGCTCTTGTCTAACTTTTTCTTGTACAGAGGCTATACTCTTTTTGAGAGTAATTTCTGAGAATTTCAAATAACCCCATCGAGCCAATAAACCTAAAAATACTAGTAAAACCAGCCAAAAAATCTGTTTGTAATTGGTGGTTTTTTGTTTCTGTGTTGCCATGAATAATACTCAAAGAATAAAATTTTCACCTTCAAGTATATTCACTTTTTACAAAAAATGCAAATTTTTAGGGACTTTTTTATTTCCTTAAAATATATATCACTCTATCTATATCTCAGTCAAATAATTTATACTTATATTCTCTTTCTAAAGTTAGTTTTTTCTTTTTGGCTACATCTGATAGAATCTTTTTCTCTTCATCATTTACTTGTTTCATTAGAACAATCCTTCATCATTTTTTAACTAGGGGAGTAGCCCGATTCAATAGTTTATCAGAATATGCGACAGCGCGTGCTGTAACCAAATCAAAAGTCTGATTTTTAATGTCTTCAATCCTAGTTCGCATCATTTCTACATTTTTCACTCCTAATTCATCCAAAATTTCAGAAACTGCTATGGTCTTTTTCCTGACGGAATCTATTCATACAAAATTGCATTCTGGATGGGAAATCGCTAAAGGCATTAAAGGAAAACCCCCTCCAGTTCAAATATCTGCGACATCCATTCACTCTTTCCATTCAATAATTTTCTCCAATTCTAAACTATCCTTAACATGCTTTATTTTCACTCACTCTTCATCACGAATAGCAGACAGATTTATCTGCTTATTTTTTTCAAGAAATGTTTCTATCAAATGATTCCAATCCATATTCCAAAAGATACACGATAAATACAAAACAAACAATAAATAAATATAGAAAAAAAACAAGTTGAGGGGGTTATTTTATTGGAGAGTTATTCCTCGGTGATATTGAAATCCTTTATTATATCATCTCTGGAAGATTGTATAATTTTACTTTTCTTATCTAGGTAGCCCGGAGATTTGAAGTGGTTTACTTCTATACGATATATTTCATTAGATATATTGCGAAATTCGTCAACTCATCCAAATATTACAAGTTCATTATAGAATTTGTCTAAAGAAACAACTCATTTTGGACATCTCTGTGGCTTTTCTCTAGTGAAAATAAACTCTTTCCCTGATGAAAAAATTAATTTTGTACATCCGACACCATCGTTTATTTTAAATTTTCACTTCAGATTACCGTATTTCATCTCATCTTCTACTACTCCATGTGCAGCACATAAATAATCCCAAAACATTCTATTTTCTCATTCTACGAGTCATCTTTTTATATCTACTATTTGGTCATCATTATCAGTGCCAAATGTTCTATTTACAAAGTCTTCTCCTAATCTTAGTTTCAAAAACCTAATAAGTTGTTGGTATTTGTTGATAATTTTTGTTAAATCGAACCCTGAATACAGAGTATCATTAATGTTTTTTGGACTGTTCATATCGTATTTTAATTATTAACTAAAACTACATTACAAAATCATCAATCAATGCAATATCATTACCAGACATCATTCAGATTATTTTCTCTTTTGATGTTCCATTTTTAGTTATAAACATCGCACCCAGTCATTTTCATTTTCTTTTCCTCATTGTAAATATCTCATCAGCTTGATACATATTTATATTGCTGCTTACGAACATATAGTCTTTAATAGCGGTAGAAATGTGCAAATGTTCCACTCTTACTTTGGATAAATCTATAAAATTCTGATCCAACATTTCATTCGCAATCCACTGAAGAATTCAACTTTCAGTTATCACTCATAAAAATTCTTCTTCATCGTTGTATACTGGAATATACGTGTATCAATCTGATTTTATGTTCTTTAAAACTTCTGAAACTTTATCTCATAGGTGTACGCAGTAAACTTCCTTTCTAAAATAATCTATACATAAAGGAGGCTCTACGATTTTTTCAATAAACTCTGAAAGTTTATTAATAGCGCGGTCAGTTGGAATTGCATAAAGATATTCATCAACCTTTAATCCATGTGCAATATGATTTCTAAGTTCTCCAAAATATTTCAATTCACTTAAATGTAATCTTACAAACCAAGAAATAGCAAATTTTCATTCGCTTATTTGCTTAAGTTTGTCGTTATACGGCATAAATCTATCTGTCTCAACTAATGTATCAAAGTATTTATCTAATTCATTAAAAAGAGAAAGGTAACGCATAACTATAGCTTGTTCTTCCTTTTCTTTTTCGCTTAAATTTTCATTCTTTTCTTCGTCTACCATAAGTTTTTGCACAGTATGATAAAAATTCTGACATTCAATATTATAGTCAAAAATTTTAATTTTGCAAAAAAACCGTTGCATTTTTCAAAAGAATCCTTATACCTCAAAACTGACAATATTTTATTTTTTAGTGTTCAGAGATGGCAAAAAGATTATCATCAAACAGAACAATTGAAGTTATTATGCTCCAAAACGACAAACATTTAGGAGAAAAATATGAAATTGTTAGAGTTAAACCTATTTTCGCTAGAAATGTATTATTTCCAAATAAGATAGCAATTCTTGCAGATAAAGAAGCTAAAAATAATTATGCTCAGAAGATGGAAGCTGCTAAAGCTAGCAGAGAAAAGAAAGCTGCTTCACTTGAAGATTTGTTCTCAAAGATTACAGCAGATGAAGGAATCGTAATTACTAGAAAAGCTAATAAAGACAATACATTATATGCAAAGGTTGATGAAAATGATATCGCAGCTAGAATTAATGAGATTTATGGAATGGAAGTTGAGCCTCACCTATTCAAACTTAAGAAGAAATTAAATGAAGTTGGAACCTATCCAGTAGCTTTCGCTTATAATGATCTCAAGAGAGAAGTTGTAGTAAAAATTGTAGCTGAAGTTGATGAAAAAGCTGCTAAGAAGGAAGAAGAAAAGGAAGAAGTTAAAGAAGTAGTTAAAACTAAAGAAGAAATTAAAGCTGAAAGAGAAGCCGCAAAAGCTAAAGAAAAAGCTGAGAAAATTGCTAAATTAAAGGAAAAATACAAGTAATATTAATTCTTACATAAAAAATTGTCGCTTGAAAAAAGTGGCAATTTTTTTGATTTTGTGAAAATTATGTATATAGTATATATAATTTTATAATTTTAACGTTTGTATAATGAAAAAGAAAATTATATGGTGAATAATTATTATATTCTTGTGATTATTAATTTTGGTTGGTATATTGTTTTATAAGAAATATAGTTATACCGAAACTGAATATTATTCTAATTGACAGGTAGAATCGTATGAATCCATAAAATGGTGAAAATGAAATTATATAAGTTATTATCCAGATTGAGCTATAAGAAGTGAAGGATATTTTTCTAATCGATTAAGAGATTATTATTTAACATGATACTATGATGATTGAAGTATATCTGGTATAGTTAATATTGTTGATAAATCATGAGAAGCTTTATATTACTATAGAAACTGACAATTAATGCGTAAAGAATTTTATAGGAAATGAGAAATTGATTGAGAAAGTATTCAATATTATGAAGATGGAACTGTGGCATATAAATATTTTGCTGTTATGTGAAGAAGGGAATGAGAGCAATTAGAATATTATAAAAATTGACAATTGGAGAGTAAGACCAATTATAGGAAATGAGAAATTGATTGAGAACAATTATATTATTATGAAAACTGACAATTATCAAACAGAGAATATTTTAGGAAGTGAAATCGTGATTGAGAGCGATTAAAGTATAATGAAAATTGACAGTTAATGAATAAAGAATATTATAATAATGGAAAAGTTTATAGTGTATATGATTACTATGAGAATTGATAAATAGATAGTGAGGCAAATTACGAAGATTGAGCACTTATTCAAAAAACATATTACGATAAGAATTGAAATATAAATAAAACTCAAAAAGGTAATTATAAATTCTTTCGTTATAAATTGTCGCTTGAAAAAAGTGGCAATTTTTTTATCGTAAAGCAAGTTTGAATTTATCTTTCTTTAAAAATATGCCAACTAAATCTGATAATATAATAGAAATTAAACATTTGGTTAAGAAGTATTGAGATTTTGAAGCCGTAAAATGAATATCTTTTGATGTAAAAAAATGAGAAATTTTTGGATTCCTTGGACCAAATGGAGCAGGAAAATCTACCACCATAAAAATTCTTACTACTATGATAGATAAAACTTCCGGAAGTGTGAAAGTTGATTGAAATGACTTGAGTAATCAACATGCAGTTAGAAATACATTCTGAATCGTTTTTCAAGATTCTAGTTTGGATGACGAATTAACAGGATGGGAGAATATGTACTTTCATGCAATGTTATATTGAGTTCCTAAAGATGAGATGGAAAAAGAAATTAGAAAATTAATGGAATTTGTAGAATTATGGGAATTTAAAGATAAAATTGTAAAACAATATTCATGATGAATGAAAAGAAGGTTAGAAATGGCAAGATGACTTCTACACCACCCAAAAATTCTTTTTCTTGATGAACCTACAGTTTGACTAGATCCTCAGAGTAGAACTCATATTCGAGAATATCTTAAAAAAATGAATAAAGAGCAATGATTGACTATATTTATAACAACTCATTATATGGATGAAGTAGAAAAAGTTGCAGATAGGGTGGCTATAATTGATCATTGAACTATTCAAGCTATAGGAACAATTAATGAGTTAAAGAAGCAGACTAAAAAGGATAATTTAGATGATGTATTTCTTGAACTTACATGAAGAGATATTCGTGAAGAATTAGTTTCAGAGTCAGAATGAATGAGAGCGTCTATGAATGCTAGAAGGAGGGGTTAGTTTTATAACATCAATATTATTATGAAAAACATAAGAGTTATATACATCCTACGATGGAGACAAGTAAAAAGATTCTTTAGAAAAAAAGCTAGGTTAATCTGAACAATATGACAGCCTTTAATTATGCTTTTTGCACTATCTGCATGATTCTCTGGTATTTTCGAAGCTGCGTGACAAGAGAATTATATGTGATTTCTTGCAGCTTGAATAATTGCAATAAATACAATGATGTGATCTCTGGCCTCATGAATCGATATTATTTGGGATAAAGAGCTCTGATTTATGAAAGAATGTTTGGTCTCTCCCAATAGGAGTATATTTATAATGATATGAAGAACTCTTTGAGGAGCAACCACCTGATTCCTTCAATGACTAATGTTGCTCATTATACTTTTGATTTTTTGATGAATTAGTTTCCCATGACTTTGATGAATTATCGTAGCAATTTTATTCATGATTTGAGTTTCTATTCTCTTTGCCGCTTTATGAATAATTATTGCATCGCTAATCCCAGATTTTCAATGATTTCAGTTGATAAATAACTTTTTAATTATGCCTTTGATGATGCTTTCATGAGCAATGTATCCTCTTGATACAGCCGCAACATGGTTACAGCGAGTGGCAAGATTTGATCCATTGGCATATTGAGTAGATTGAATGAGACGAGCTTTAACATGAAACTCATTTTTTTGAATGTGAATGACTGCTTGAATTCTTTGATTATTGATGATTGCTTTCATAATTATAGGATGATTTACTTTTAATAGAATGAAAGCTGATAGCTAATCTCAAATTTATTCCCCCATTTTTCTAATGACTAGGAACTATATCACAGAAGAAAACAGAATTTATTTACAAGATGAAAACTGAAGTATTTTAGCAGAAATTGATTTTGAGAAAATAGATGAAAAGACATATAATATCTCTCGTACATTTGTGGATGATTCACTGAGAGGGCAGGGGATAGGTAGCGAACTAGTAGAAAAAGCTATAACTTATTTAACATCAAAATGATACAAAGTTTCAGCAACCTGTTCTTATGCCAAGAAAACTGTAAAATAAACAATTTTTTAAAATCTCTTGAATTTTGATGTGTTATATATACATAACATTATGTTATGTATTTTTAACATCTAACGATTTAAAGATGATTAAATCTAAAAAAATCAGAAACTTAATTCTATCTGGATGTTTGTTAGTATGATGAATTTTTCTTGTTATTTTTTGAAAATGAGAGACATTTATTGCTAGTTTTGCGACATGTTTTGCTGGGTGTTGGATGTTATGAACATTACTTACTCCAAAGGATAAAAGACAAAAAGATGAAATGACAAAGAAAGCATGATATACAGCATTAGCTTTAACTGCTCAGATTTATATTTTCACTTTGTGAGTAGTTTTCGTAGCTAATGCATTTTTTAACTTTTTGGATTGAGTAAAATCATCAGATGTTTTATTATATTCTGCATATTTTATGTTGTTCATTGTGCGATGATCTTATGCATATTATCTACGTCATCCAGAAAAAACATGACTTTAATATTAAATAATTAGAATGAAGAATAGAATTAAAGAATTAAGAGCAAAACATAATCTCACTCAGCAAGAATTAGCCAATAAAGTCTGAGTTAGGAGGGAGACTATAGTTTTTTTAGAAATGTGAAAATATAATCCATCATTAAAATTAGCCTTTGATATTTCAAAAGTCTTTTGAGTGAAAATTGAGGATGTTTTTATTGATGAATAATAAAGAGAATCGTTAAATTATTACTATGTTCTTTGAAAATCAATTATCATTTAGTATTTTGATAGTAGCTGTGAATTTTCAATCAATTATTATGGTAATATTCTGATTCAAGTCGCTTAAATCATTCAAAAATTCTTCAGGGAGCTCATGTGTAAAAATCATTAATTCTGATTTCTTAAACATGTCTCTAAAATCCAAAAAGTGGAAATTATCATCGTGTTTAATATTTAAATCAAAAAAACAAATTTCTTTTCTTGATACAAGAGGTTCAAGAGCATAAGCCAAGTTTTTACCAAATTCTCAAAATCAGATTATGTCAGTAGGTATTCAAAATAATTTTTCTTTTCATCATTTTGCTTTAATTATTGCGGTAATATATTTCTCTATTATTTCATCCATATAGTCTTCCAATAATTCATTAAAAACTATAAATTTTCATATTCTTCAAGTTGCTTTTTTACGATAGCTTCATCATCAGGATTGGTTACTCAAAACCATTGATCAGGTGTAGAGTAAATTCTCATTTTTACTCAATTATTTTTGATTATGTTAGTTAATTCTACAGGTAAATAGCATTCAATTCTTCTATCTCATTCGTGTTCTTTTTTGAAGTTAGTCAGAATTTCATTCAAGATTTCCAAAGTTTCTCTATTCAATCCGAAAATATTCATACTACACAAATCATCCAGAGTTAATCAGAATTCTGATAATTTATCTTTTTCAATTCAAATTGTTTCATTGATATTTTTTACATATCAGTCTTCTACTGTAAAAATTCATCTATTTGTACTTCAAACTTCTGGGATTACATTTCATAAAATATAACCCAAAGTACAGAGTTCATCAGGATTATTCTTCAAATGGTCGTATAGAATTTTAAAAGAATTCTTTCAATAAATATCGTCTCCATTACAAACAACGAAAGGTCAGTCTATACACTCCAAAGCACTACAAACTGCATCTACAGTTCACCAAGGTCTATCACGTAATTCTGGATCAAATGTTTGTTTCGCATATTTTACAGGTACTCATTTATATTCATCTCCAAACATTTCTTTGAATGGTCATTCTGTCATATTTCACACTATGAAAACTATTTGGTCGAATCATGCAGGAAGAGCTTGGCTAAGAGAGTACTCAATTAAAGTTGAATCATTCGGTCAGACTTTTGCAAATTGCTTGATTCTTCATCCGAAACGAGAAGACATTCATGCCACCATATAAACGAGTGATATACTCATTTTACTAAATTAATAAATAAAACACAAAAACATATACAATATTTGTATAATTAAAAAATAAAAATGCAAATAACATTTTAATGAATATTTTACTAATCAAACACATACATATTATATATTGACATTAGTTATAGAATCAATATTGTATTGTTTCGAATGAATACTACAACAAGTTTATTTGTTATTGATATATTTTGAATAATGGGTGAAGGAATTAATGAACAAAGAACAAATTTCGAAATTGGAGAAGAAGAACAAGAAACACCTGTAGAAGTAACAGATACATCTCTTCTACATCCAATCATCAAAAGACTGTTTGAAACTTTAGGTTTTAAACCTGGTTTTATAGATGTAAAAACACAAGAAATCAAACAACCTATGCCGATAAAAACGCTTTTATCAGAATATGGTAAAATTTTTTCTGAAACCAAAATCAGCGAACACCTTTTAGAAAAAAGATGTATTGTTGGAGATGTTGTTTTTAATTCCAAAGATTGAACAATAAAATTTAACTGCAAATATTGATTATCCATAAATGTGAATAACATTAATAGTTTTATCGATTTTTGTCTTACTCATGCATTTTTTCCTGTGGTTGACAGAATAATAATTGATGGTTATGATATTACTGATAATGAAACACTTAACGACTATTTTAGATGTTTAATCATGGAGATAGATAATCCAATATTAAAATCAACTCTTATCAACGAAGCTCAAAAAATCGAGAAAAATTTAGGTATGTTGTTGGAAAAAGTTAAAGGGGCACTCGAAGCTTTAACTATGTATACAACATTAACAACACAATTCATTTTATGAGAAAATTTTGAAAAAATAAAAAACATTTGACCACTAAGTGAAAATTTATTTATAGAAGTTGCAATTAGATTAGAAAATCAGATTAGAGATGTATTGTCATTTGAAAGTTCATACATGCAAGTTGCTTGAAATAGTGACGATGCACAAAGAAAAACAGATATGTATTTTTTTTATAAAAGAACAATAAATGGAATTTCTAAGAAAGTGCCAATACAATTCACATATTGAAAGAAATCAAAAGAACACAATGTTGAAAAATACTTAGTTGATCATAAAGATGAACATAGGGAAAGATGTTTTATGATAATTTCGGTACAATGACAATTTAAAGAATTTATCCATAAAGAAAATTTACTTTGAAAATATAATAATTGGCTTGATAATCCAGAAGAAAGGGAAATTGTTACAGATAAAAGATTTCCATTATTTATAGATTCAGTAGAGCAAAAAATTATTCAACCTGCAGAAATTATTTATATCGCATTACATATCTTATGCCGTGAAGAATTTAAAATGACGTTTTTAGAGAGAAAGTGATTTGTTTGGGACAAAAGAGATGAAAAATTTCTTCACAATGAAGAACATATAATAAATTGAATTAACCTTGATCACATTAGTATAGAATATGTCAAAGATGTTGAAAAACCTGAGAAAAATAAAGATCCAAACAAAATAGAATTATGAAGTATAAATAAAAGAAAGTATGTTATAAAATATAACAAAACAAAAATATGAACAATAATAATGTATGAATGGTAGATGTTTTTTAATCAGTAAGTTGTCTTAATTTCTTTTTAGCCTTTTCATTACTTGGCTCGAATTCAAGTATTGTATAATAATTTTTCTTTGCATTTGCAGTATCTCAGATTTCTTCATATAATTTAGCCAATGTGAATAGATAATTCGTATTTGTAGGTCTAAGTTTTATTACTTTTTCCATACAAGAAATGGCTTCCATAATCCTATCAGTATTGTAATATATTTCTACAAGGCTCAAGTTATATTTTGGACTATCTGGTTTAATGTTTACGGCTTTATCTATTAGTAATTCAGCAGTTTCATTATCTCAGTTAACGAAATATATTTCTCAAATCTGCCAAAGTGATTTGTGATCTTCAGGATCTCGTTCGACTATTTTCTTTAGCAATGAGAGAGATTTTTTATAGCTTCCGGTCACGAAATAGTAGTCAGCCAACATTCTAGTTAATTCTAGATTTGAAGGATCAATTGCTAATCACTCAATAATCTTTTTCTCATATTCATCATACTTTCACTCATTTTTCAATGCTGTAGAATCGAGAGTGATTCTTTCGATTAGCTTTTTTTCTTTATCATCTAAAACTTTTTCACTTGGTGTATCGAGTGAGGCAGTATCATCAAAAACAGAAGATTCTGTATCTTTTTCAGCATCTGATTCTTTTGAATCATCTTTTGTAGATTCTTTCTTTGTCTCCTCTGAATCATTTTCTGAATTTGCTTTTTCTTCTTCATTCTTTTCTGCTACGGCGTTCTCTATTACTTCTTGGAATTCTTCATTAGTACTTTCATCTTCAGTATTAGGATTAATTATAGTTTCTTTTTTCTCTTTTAATTCCTTTCTAATTTGCCTGGATTTAATCCTTTCTTTCCATGAAAAAGATAGTTTATCTTTCCGTACATTAGTTTTCGATAAAACCCATTGTACAATCCAAACGATTATAACGAGTACGAGAATAGAAGTTAGTGCTACCCATACCCATGCTCCAAATTGTCTCATTGATACCTTAAAAAAACTAAAATTTGAATCGGTTTTTTTTAAGTATTTTTATTAATATACAGTGTGAAGCATTATACGAATCTCCTTGAAATAATCAATAAAAATAAAATTCTGATATTTATTCTTTATCATTATTTTTAGGTTCATCTTTAGGTGTTTCTTTGACTTTTCATTTTAATTTCTCCACAGGTACCCTCAAAAATCCATCCTTGGTCTTAATATTCACATCTTGAGTGATAATGTTATAAGATGCCACTACTCAAGTATTATCATCAGTTTCATCCAATCTTCTCTCACGTAATCAGCTTAAATCTATTTTAGATCATTTGCGTGGGAATTTCTTACCTTCATTTATATATAAATCCAATTCATATAACAAACAACATTTCAATTTTCAGCATTTTCATTTTAATCTTTCAATATCTCTTCATTCTAGATTTTGCATAACAACGCTTTCAATTTCTATATTAGGTAACATTGTACAAGTTTTACAACATAAGCACTGTCCAGAGCTACACATCATCCCATCAGCTCCAGGAGACATTCTCATCATATCCCTAGCTCAAACCTGGAATAAGAACATATTTTTTCATAGCTTTTCTCTAAATCTTTTTACAAACTCTGTAAAAACGTATCTTTCTTCAGAATAAAAGAAGAAATAAAGTTGATCAGAAAAGATCTGAAATCTAGCTGTTACTGGTACAGAATTTGGGAATTCTTCTTGAAACTCCCTTTTAAATGTCGGAAAAATCTTCAAGGCAATCTCTTGCTGAGTATCAAATTCTTTTTTCTCATCTCATTCAAGCATTCTGACAAAGTCAGCAGAAAAGAAGCTTTTCTCTTTATCATTTGGTTGAACTCATCATGAAATTATGGTTCAAATAGATAGTTTCATCGTCCCACTTTTTTGATCTGGCTGTTCATAAACAATTTTATCTCAAATGTTTAATTTTTCCAAAATTTCAGGAGAAACCTTATTAATATTTAAATATTTATTTGTATATCGATCTAGAGCAAGTACGCTTTTCATGTTTGTTTATTTTCTAGATAAAACATTAAGCTTTTTTACGTGATGTAGGTTTTTTATCAGTATTTTTTTCATCTTTCTTAACTTTTACATTTCTCAATGTCTTTTCTACTTTATTTATAATTTGTTTTACTTCAGATTTGTTGTTTTCTTCAGCTTTAGTTACGATTTCATCAGCATCTCTAAATTCATCAATTTTATCAGGATTCTCAACCATCATAGAAAAATCTTCACCAGAAATATATTCTTTCTTTATCAAGAGCTCTGCAATTTTTTCCATAGTTTCTTTATGCTCAAGAATTGTATTTTTAGCCACCTTATATGCATCTTCCAAATACATTTTTACTTTCTCATCAATCATCTGTGCAGTTTCTTCACTATATGGCTTATAGAAAGAGAAATCTGAACTTGGATCATCAGGATAAACTACTAAACCAACTTCTGGATCCATTCCATATTTAGTTATCATATCTCTAATAATTTTATTTGCTCTTTCAAAATCGTTTGAAGCTCCAGTTGTAATATTATCTTTTCCAAAGAAGATTTCTTCAGAAGCACGACCTCAGAGCAATCCGGCTACTTCTGCTAATATATAATTTCTAGAATAAAGATTTCTATCTTCAGCAGGAGTAATCCATGTTAATCATAAAGCGTGTCCTCTTCTTACAATTGAAATTTTTTCAGGAGCATCAGCTTCTGGTTGCACATGTGCTAATAATGCATGTCCTAATTCATGGAAAGCGATTATTCTTTTTTCTTTTTCTTGAATTCATTTTGATTTCTTTTCAGGTCACATGATTACTTTTTCTAATGCATATTCAAAATCTTCTGGTTCTAATACAGTTCTTCCATCTTTCGCAATTTTAAGGGCAGCTTCATTTACTATATTTTCTATATCTGCTCAAACTAAACCACTCGTTCTTTTTACAAGACTCTTTAAATTAACTTTATCTGAGACTTCTTTGTTTTTTAAATAGTAATTAAATATTTCAGTTCTTTCTTCAGCAGTAGGGGAGGTTACATAGACCTTTCTATCAAATCTTCCAGCACGTAATAGGGCAGGATCCAATATATCAGGTCTATTAGTGGCAGCCATTACGATTATATTAGTCTGATTATCAAATCCATCCATTTCAGTCAGAATTTGATTTAATGTTTGCTCTTGTTCCTGATGTCATCATGTATTTCAATTTCATCTTTTCTTTCATATGGCGTCTATTTCATCAATGAAAATGATGGCTCTTCAAGCATCTTTTGCAGATTTAAATAAAGTTCTTACTTTTGCAGCTCACATTCAAACCAGCATCTCCATAAATTCTGAACCTGATGCACTAAAGAACGCTACATCAGCTTCTCATGCAACAGCACGCGCTAGCAAAGTCTTTCCAGATCCAGGCTCTCCATAAAGCAAAATTCACTTTGGATGTCTGGCTCATACTTTACGATATTTTTCTGGATTTTTTAGGTAATCTACTACTTCCATTAATTCATTTTTCACTTCTTCCATTCATGCGACATCTGAAAATCTAGTTTTACTTGTCTCTTTAGTTGATTTCTTTCAAACCTTTATATCCATTAATCATCATGCTCAGTTTCCTTTTCACATCATCAAACGGAAACCAATTATGAATATCAAGAAAAATAGAATTATTCATCAAAACTCTTTCAAAAAGCTAATCCAAACACTATCTTCATTGTAAATTGTTTTGATCGGTGTACTTCCAGTTAGATTTAATCATAATTCTGTTATGCTAGTATCTGCAGGCTTCTTAGCTGTAACAAGATAATAATTATCTACAGGAATAGGATTTCATAGAGATAATATGCTCTCTTTTGTAGTAGATTCCAAGAATACATATCATTTCATATCAGTTCAGTCTTCAATTTCTACTCTCTGGTACATTCCACTATTATATAGACTTAACCAAGAATTCAGAGAGACTTCTTTCTCATTCTTTATATTTTCTATATTCTTAACTTCTCAAGTAGAGGATGAATTAAAATTCTGATTAGAATAAGTATTTATACTACTCTGTGTAAGTGCAATAATAAACGTAAAAAGCAACAAAGCAGAGATAACTTTTAAAAGGGATTTTTTCATAGCATATATGTGAGATAAATTTATCAATAACTAGGAAGAAGTCCGCAAACTTCCAACCAACAATAAATTATATGAAAATTTATTTTCAATGCAAGCGAGAAGAAATTCTTTATTATAACTGAAACGGTATGCTTACTTAAAAATCGGTTTTACAAAATCGAATTCTTTCCAATAATCATTACTGTGATAATTATCTGTTGATATTTTCGCTGGTTTTTCTAGTTCCTTAGTGTTGATTCAGAACCATATGAATAATTTTCAAGATACATCTTCATTAAGAAGGAAAGTTTTAAATGAGCATGTTTCCTCTATCGTAAAATCACACAAACCACGACAAGGTTCATCGACTATAATATTATCCCTACATCAATATTTTTTAAGAAAGAAATGTTGAACTAAAAATAATATTCATATAAACATAAGAATACAAATCAAAATTATCCATCGTTTCTTTTTCATATTATAAGCTTATTAAGAAGTAAATTAATAATTATTGATACATAACTGTAGACCCTCATTCTTGAGCAGGAAGAATATATATACATTGCTCTCTTCCATTTATAATTCATTTCATAATTCAGATAAAATTACACTTGTCTATTATAGAAAATCCACAACGATCAAAACTATAGAATTGATAACATTCAATTTGTTTTTTCTGGTACCATAAATATCATTCTATTGTTAATAGTATAATTATTACTACAATGCAAATCATAATTATCTTTTTCTTTTTAGCCATTTTACCCATACTATATGCTTATTAAGATAAATTAATTTAGGAAGTCTTTGCAAGGTATACCATTACAAATTCCACCATTTTGATATTCCATAATATGCTTATTACATCAATAGTTATTCTTAATTAATGACTTCAAATTACATGTTCATCTACTTGGTAAACATTCTGTATCATAAAAAAAATAATTCCTGCAATTATAAAGTGCATAACAATACCAACCAATAAAAGCAGATAGCATTATAGCAATGATTAGAATAATCCACCATTTCTTTTTCATATGGTTTAATTATTAGGATAAATTAATTTAGATACTGTGAACAAGGAATTTTTACAGTTTTTTCTACACAACCAGCTTCTTCTCATCATTCTGGTAATTCTTCTATTACTCCCATTAAAGTAAACTTTATATTATTTTCTTCAAGGAATCGTTGTGGACATTCCCAACCATCAAGCCATACACATATAGCATCTTTATCAAAATATGGATTTGAATGTCATCGTCAATAAGGGTGATACCAAAGATAAGCTCCTAATCATAGTAATGAAAATACTACTACGAGTATAATCAGAATGATCCATCGTCTCTTTCTCATGAGAATATCAAAAATATAAATCTAAGCAATTATTATAATTTTCTCTTGCAATTACAACATATTAACAATAAAAACAAATCAGATTTATTTATAATCCATAGCTATGAGAAAACGTAAAATACCTGTTATAAAAAATAAACCAATCAGAATTATTTGAGGAATTGTTTGTATAATTGTCCTAATTTCTTTCATTGCATGAGTAACTATATGAATTATCTGATGACATAATTACGATGCATATTTAATGAAATTAGGTATTTGGATGAGCATCATATCATGAATATTTATGTGAATGTTGCATATCCTTTACTTTAGAACTCCTAAAAAATTTAGGAAAAAGTTATTTGGTGAGTAATATAAAAATATTTAATTATAGGAATCTATAGTAAAAAATGAGACAAGAATTAGTTAGAATAAACTCAATAGATGAAATAGAATTACCAGGTATTTTATATATGCCAAATGAAAATACCGATAAAATAGTAATTCATGTTCATGGATTAAATTGAAATTTTTATGAAAATAGATTTCTTGATGTATTAAGTAAGTCATATACTGATAAACTCTATGCTTTTCTGGCATTCAATAACAGAGGTACGGGGTTTATAACAGAGTTAATTAAATGAAAAGATTTTACTGTTATAGGAGGATGTTTAGAAAGATTTAAAGATTGAATATTGGATATAGAAGGGGTAGTAAATTGGGCAAAAATAAAATGATATAAGGAAATTATCCTTGAATGACATAGTTACGGTTGTAATAAGGTTCTCTATTATTATTACCATAAACATGATGATAGTATTAGGAAAATAATATTACTTGCACCTTGTGATATTCCTTCAGAATGTAAAAAATTCTTAAGTAATGAAGAGTACGAGAAAGCAGAGAAAGAATCAACGATATTATTTAATGAAGGTAGAGAAAATGAATTAATAAATTTTTCAGTGATGACTAATTGAAAAATTGCAGCTGGAACATTTTATAATGATTTTCTACCAGATGGTGAAAATGATTTCATTAGATACGTTGATGGGGTAAACGCTAAAAGCTCAGTTCTTAATTCTATAGATATTCCAACGTTAATTATATTCTGAGATAAAGATGAGTGTGTTTTGACTCAACCTATCGAAGTAGTTAAAGGATATTTAACAAATAATATAAAAAATTGTAATGTTCAGGTTATTCAAGGTGCAGATCATTTGTATAATGGAAAATATAATGAACTAAGCAGTATCATCGCAAATAACTTTGAATAATTAACAAAATAAAATTAATTAAAATCAGCACAGTAAACTTATAGCTAAATGTAAATCTACTGCTTGAAATTTTTACTCTAAACTATATTTTATAAACAGATTTTTTATTTTTTGTTCTCCAATTTTTGATGGCATGAGAAGTAGCACAGGAAACTAAGATGGAAGCATATGAATTCGAATTACGTTGGAGAGCATTTGCATGATTATCTAGAAGATTTAGATATTCTCGAGATGAAGAGACTATTGCAAACTTAGTAAGAAGAACAGATAAATGAAATCTTGAAATAGCATTAAAAGATACTTCACCAGAGGATTTGCATAAATTTACACTTCAAACTTATACTGAATATAAAAAAGATTTTATAGAAAAAAATCAGAATGAATTTCCATGAAGAGATGCGAGATTCTCATTATGATATTACATTGATCGTTTGGAATATGAACTAAAGGTTATCAAAGAGATGTGATTTAATTCATACTTCCTAATCGTATCTGAATACGTACGTCGAGCCAAAGAACATCAAATTTCAGTTTGACCATGAAGATGATCGTGAGCATGATCTTTGCTCGCGTGGCTAGTCTGAATCACAGAAGTGGATCCATTGCCATTTGATTTGCTATTTGAGAGATTTTTGAACCCAGCCAGAGTTTCGATGCCAGACTTCGATATCGATTTTGAGGATTCTTTACGTCAAACTGTAATTGAGCATTGTTATGATCTATACTGAGCTGAAAAAGTTTGTTCAATATGAACATTCATGAAAATGGCAACTAAAGCCGCATTCAAGGATGTTGCTAGGACTCTTGGAGTCCCATTTGAAAAGTCTAATTACGTTACGAATTTGCTCCAAGATAAAGTATGATTAGTCGCTCAAGTGGAAGACCCAGAATGATCTCCAGAGCTCAAAAATCTATATGAATCTGATGAAAAAATTCAGGAAGCTATTGAATATTGAGACAAATTAACATGAAATTTGCGTCAGATGTGAGTGCATGCTTGTGGAATTATTATTGCTCCAGAAAAAGTTACGACTTATACGCCTACTCAGTATAACAAAGAAGAAGACCATACAATAGTTAGCCAATATGATTGACCAACTCTTGAATCAATCTGACTTCTCAAAATGGACTTTTTGGGATTGCGTAATCTTTCTATCATCAAAAACTGCGTAAAAATTATCAAAGCCCGTGCAGAAAGTAGATGAGAAAAGATTCCAGAAATGTTTGAGGAATT
>JAEEGJ010011143.1_pt1 | contig 22966 bp, 14 predicted proteins | sample 8958761 | NCBI WGS metagenome assembly JAEEGJ01 (sample SAMN16246546, study PRJNA631951) | gut metagenome | biome: gut microbiome; feature: rumen; material: RS-attached | host: Bos | place: Iran: Karaj | collected 2018-10 | reverse complement strand
GCGCACGTGCCAGAGGGTCACCCTGCACTTTCCAGAATTCCGTGATCCTGATTCGCGTAGGATCCAGCTTGAGCGCGGCACCCATTGATGAAAACAGTTTTGCCTTAGTCCTTGTAGCCATCAGGATTAACAAAGCCTTATCCTTCAAGGAGTCTATCGCGTCTATGATATAATCGTACGTGTCGAGCTCGAATTCATCGGCCGATTCCTCATTGAAAACCTTCTGTAAGGCAGTAATCTGTGCCGACGGGTTGATACTGAGCAAACGCTCCCTGAGAACATCCACCTTGGCCTGCCCCACCGTCTTTGTGGTGGCCATAAGCTGGCGGTTAATATTGCTCGCGCAGACACAGTCACTGTCCACAATGGTCAGATGACATATCCCGCTGCGCACCAGACTCTCGGCACACCAGGAGCCCACACCGCCCACGCCAAACAGAATCACGCGCTTCTGCCCGATGCGCTCCACGGTCTCTGCCCCCAGCAGCAGCTCAAGCCTTCCGAATATATTATCCTCGTTTGCCATCCGTTCAACTCTGAATCGGACGTAAAAATACACAAATATAGTCAGTGCCACGTTAATCCTTTTCTATTATTGGTGTTTTGATAAAAAACAAGCATAAAAAACACAACTAAAAGCAGGACAATCTTATAAAAACACATTATCTTTATAAAACAAAAAAAGTGTCATCAGAATATGGCAAAGAAAACAGAACAGAAAAACGAACCGTTGGAGAAGCAACTTTGGCAAGCTGCCGATAAACTGCGCAAGAACATTGATGCTGCGGAATACAAACACGTAGTGTTGGGATTGATATTCTTACGCTATATATCCGTATCATTTGAGCAACTCTACAATGAGCTAGTCAACCAGCAGACCGATGGTGCCGACCCTGAAGATCGCGAGGAATATGCAGCTGAGAATGTGTTCTATGTGCCAGCCAATGCCCGATGGTCATATCTGGTTTCAAAAGCCAAGAATCCGCAAATAGGCAAATATATAGATGACGCGATGGATGTCATAGAACGTGAGAACAAATCACTGAAAGGCGTACTGCCCAAGGTGTTTGCACGTCCCAACCTTGACCCTACCAGCCTTGGAGAGCTTATTGACCTGATTGGAAACTCCACCCTAAAAAATACCAGTACCAACAGTGCGGATCTTTTAGGACACGTATTTGAATATTTCCTTGGCGAGTTTGCATTGGCCGAAGGCAAGAAAGGAGGACAGTTCTACACACCACGAAGCGTTGTGGAACTTTTAGTCAATATGCTGGAGCCTTACAAAGGCCGTGTTCTTGACCCCTGCTGTGGCTCTGGCGGAATGTTTGTCCAGAGTGAAAAGTTTGTAAAAGAGCATCAGGGACGTATAGAAAACATATCCGTTTATGGACAAGAGAGCAACCAGACCACTTGGAGACTTTGCAAGATGAATCTGGCAATACGTGGAATAGATGCCTCACAAGTGAAATGGAATACCGAGGGTTCCTTCCTAAATGACGCGCACCGTGACTTAAAGGCAGACTTTGTTATGGCTAATCCACCATTTAATGATAGCGACTGGAGCGGAGACCAACTGCGCAGTGATGCCCGCTGGCAATTCGGAGTACCACCCACAGGCAACGCCAATTTTGCATGGATACAGCATTTCATCTATCACCTTGCACCGTCCGGACAAGCAGGCTTTGTACTTGCTAAAGGCTCCCTTACCTCCAAAACTGGCGGTGAGGGCGAAATCCGCAAGGCGCTTATTGACAAAGGACTCATTGCCTGCATCGTGAATCTGCCAGCCAAGCTATTCCTCAACACACAGATACCAGCCTGTCTGTGGTTCGTAACACGCAACCGCGCCAAACGCGCAGGTGAAATACTGTTTATTGACGCACGCAACAAAGGTCACCTTATAAACCGCCGCACACGAGAACTGTCTGACGATGACATAAGGGAGATAGCACACATCTATCACCTTTGGCGCGATGAATCAGCGGATTATCAGGACGTGGCAGGTTTCTGCGCATCGGTCCAGTTAAGCAAAGTGGCAGAATTAGACTATGTGCTTACTCCCGGCCGATATGTAGGTCTGCCAGAAGAGGAAGATGACTTTAACTTTGCCGAGCGTTTCACCGCCCTGAAAGCCGAGTTTGAACAGCAACTGAAAGAAGAGGAACGCCTAAACAAGCTAATTCTTGACAACCTGAACAATATAAAATTCTAATCAGCCAAGCAAAATCATCATGGAAGAGAATAAAAGATTTGATAAAAAATCCTTGCGTTACATAACAGGAAAAACCGAAAACTTTGGAGAACTTGCCAAAGATTGTGTTGCGTTCGCAAATAGTCATGGTGGTTACTTGGCTATTGGAATAGAGGATGGAGCCGAACTACCAGCTCCCAATCAAGTAATACCTGAATTATTACCGGAGAAGGTGGTAAAACGCATAAATGAACTGACCATTAACGTATCACTGTTTCCAGAGATTGTAACATCTCAAAATGGTGGACAATATTTAAAACTACATATCTATCCCTCACAATCATCAATTGCCAGTACAACAAAAGGCTTATTCCTGATTAGAGATCATGATTCAAGCCGAGCACTAAGACCCGATGAATTAAGTAGGCTTATTGCAGATAAACCAGCCTATTGCTGGGAAACAAAAGTATCAACAAAGATACCTTGGCAAAATGCTGATCATATTAAACTGGATAAATTCATATCAGACATAAACCAGTCAGACAGAGTCTCTTCTTTTATTAAAGAAAAAACCGCCGAAGAAGTCTTGGCATATTATCAAATGATAAATGACGAGGGATTTCTAACCAATCTTGGTATATTCTGGATTGGGAAAACAGAACAAAGGGCACGACTTCTATATTCACCCGTAGTACAATATATCAAATATGACGCCGAAGAAAACAAGATTGATAAGATTGTATGGGACGACTATCGGATGAATCCTCAGGAACTTATGAAATCAATTGTTGAATCCGTTCCTGATTGGAAAGAGAAATATGAAGTATCAGAAGGTTTGTGGAGAAAGGAAATCCCAGCTTATGATGAAAAAATAGTACGTGAATTGCTTTGCAATGCCCTTGTACACAGGCCATATACTACCCGAGGTGATATATTTATTAAATTATATCCAGACAAAATGGTTATTACCAATCCAGGAGTCCTTCCTGTTGGTGTAACAGTAAACAACATACTGCAAAAAACAGAAAAACGCAACATCCACCTGGCTAAGATCTTCTATGATTTGCATTTAATGGAAGCCGAAGGTTCTGGATATGATTTGATTTATGAAACATTGTTAACTGCAGGAAAAGCCAAACCGATTGTTTATGAAGGAGATGACTATGTAGAAGTTACAGTATACAGGAAAATAATAAATAAGGAGAGTTCACGTCTCTGTGATTATATAGAGAACAATTATCCGCGCCTTAGTCAGAAAGCATATATTGCACTAGGAATCATATTACAGAACAAGACTATTTCTGCTAGTGACTTATCCCGTGAATTACAGATAACAGAAGATGGCAGACTTCGCCCTTATGTTGATGCACTTATAAATAACCACATTGTAGATTCACAAGGACGAGGAAAAGGGGTAAAATACAGTATCAACCCCAGTTTTGTATCAAAATCAAGAATACAATTTGAGACAACATTAAAGACTATTGAACCTTACAGATTAAAAGCACTCATACATGAAGATCTAAGGTATCATCCCAATAGTACTATGTCTGAAATATTTAGCCGCCTGCCAGATGTTGATTATTCACAATTGGTAAAAATGGTCTGGAAAATGGTTAAAGAAGAAGAGATAATTCCCATTGGCGGAAGGAAGTATAGGAAATACAACTTACCTAATGAATCTTTTTCTTCAGAAGGTGGCAGAAAACAAGAGGTTTCTGAATAAGAAGAGAAAAGAACAAGACTTAAATCGCTGAATATAAGTAGGTTGCTTTTTATTTTATAGTGAAAACAACTATAAAAACAACTATAAAAACAACTATAAAAACAACTATAAAAACAACTATAAAAACAAACGCTAGTTTTAAATGTCTTTTTGCATATCCCTTTGAGTTATGAGCGAGTGGAAAGAATATAAGTTGGGAGAAATTGCCGATGTTCAGACTGGACCTTTTGGCAGTCAACTTCATATGAGCGACTATCAAGATGAGGGCACACCTATAATCACAGTTGAGCACTTGGGCGATAACAGAATTATTCATAACAATCTACCTTTAGTGGGAGACGATGATAAGGAACGTTTGAAAAAGTATGTATTGAAAGAAGGAGATATTGTTTTCAGCAGGGTCGGATCCGTCGATAGGCGTGCATATGTAAGTCCTCAAGAAGATGGATGGTTGTTTTCCGGACGCTGTTTAAGGGTAAGACCATCACAACAAGTAGATGCAAAATTTCTTTCTTATTATTTTGGTCTTGAAGACTTTAAAGAAACAATCAGAAGAATTGCTGTTGGCGCTACGATGCCTTCAATAAATACATCAATACTAAAAGACGTTTCCATTCTATTACCACCATTATCCGCCCAGAACCATATCGCGTCCATCCTTTCATCCATAGACGACAAGATAGACCTTCTTTGCCGCGAGAACGCCACCCTGAAGCAGATGGCGGAAGCACTTTTCAGGCATTGGTTCGTGAAAGATGCAAAGGAGGATTGGGAAGATATTCCACTTGGAAATGTTATAAAAACCACGTCAGGAGGAACGCCTTCCCGCAAACATTCTGAATATTATGAGAATGGAACGATAAATTGGGTGAAATCGAAAGAATTGAATGGGACTTTTATTTCCACAACTGAAGAATTGATTACAAAAGATGCTATTGCTTATTCTTCAGCAAAACTACTTCCTGAAAAATCCGTACTGATTGCTATGTATGGTGCAACTGTTGGTGAATACGGAATTTTATCAAAGCCTATGACTTGTAATCAAGCGGTATGTGCTTTAATTCCCAATAAGAATTACCCATATACTTATTTGTATGTATGGACTGCATTGATGAAAGAAGACTTTATCAATCTTGCAAGCGGTGCTGCACAACAAAATATCAGTCAGGATTTAATCAAGCAGCAGATAGTTTGCGGTGACATTGATAGAATTAAGCAGTATGACGAAATTGTCAGAGGCTATTTTGAAAAAATGGAAAACAATCAAAAGCATATCCAAACTCTCATTCAGACTCGTGACGGATTACTATCAGAGTTTATGTCAAATCCTAACATTTTTGGCTTATGATACATAAAATATTGGAAATCCAAAATTGTGGAAGATTCCTAAACTATAAGCCATCTGAAAAAGAATACGGCTGGAATGGAGTATTTTCAAAGAAAAACACCATCTATGCAGAAAATGGTTCTGGAAAAACAACATTTACACAGATTTTAAAGTCTTTATCTAAGAGTTGTTGTGATTTAGTTGAGAAAAGAAAATCTTTACATTCAGATAGTCCTATCAAGATTTCTATTCTTAACGATAAAAACAAAAAAATCATATATTATAAAAATAACTGGAATAACATTATTCCCTTTGTTGAAGTCTATGATAGTTATTATTCTGAATCTAACATTTACATAGTTTCACTTGGTAATTTTGAATCTCCAAGTAATTTTTATGACATTGTACCTCGCGGATATGATATTATACGTGAATTAAGAAAGTGGGTGCATAAACGACGCAATTTTGCTTCATATATTCGTAATACAAATCATGATCTAAAAGCTGCCACAGATATATCAGAGCAAGAAAGATTAAAACAGATACTAAATAGTCAACTGGAAAAAAGAAATAAAATATCTGCTAAAGTAACAGATTTAGAAAGTCAATTAAATACTCAAATTGAAGGAATAGCAAAGATATATATCGAGAAAGCGAACTATTATTTACGAAAGTTTAACCCGAATCTGGAAATCAAAGAAGCCAACAAACAGGGGCAACAACTTGTATATTATATTAATATTGATGGCATTGAAGCAAGATCTGATGCATCTAACATTCCTTTAAAACATACATTAAGCGAAGGGGATAAAAGTTCTTTATCTTTGTCTTTCTTCCTGGCGCGATTGGATCTTCTGCCCAATATTAACAATAGGATTATTGTATTTGATGATCCTATTTCAAGTTTTGACACGCGAAGACGAATGATGACTATTTCTATTCTTTCAAAGATAGCACAGGAAGTTTCTCAGTTCTTTTTGTTAAGCCATGATATAAACTTTATCAAAGAATTTTGTGATAGAAACCCTGATAGTACGAATCTCAAAATTGTATTGAAGGATGGATCCAGTGTATTTGTCTTTCATGATATTGATGTAGAAACAATGACTGGTATTACAAAAGACATTTATACTTTACAAAAATATTTAAAGAACGGCGCGATAACCGATTTTGAAAAAAGAGAAGTAATAAGATGTATGCGCCCTGTTATAGAAGGGATTTTTAGATTTAAATATCTTAACGAATTCACAGATAAAGAATGGTTAGGAAACTTCTTAGAACATATAAGAAAAAGCGACAAAAAATCTCCACTTTACCGATTAAACAATTACTATGATGAATTGTCGGATATCAATGATTATTGTAAGCAATATCATCATTCAAATCCAAAATATATGGAAGTGCCCATTTTTGACGAGGAATTGAGACATTTTGTAAAGAGGACATTAGATGTTCTTGCATTTATATAATATGAAAACAGATTTTATTATATCCATAATTCTTGCCCTAGGAGGATGGGGGTTTGGTTTGTACCAACTGTTCAAAAATCGAGATTGGCAACACAAGGATTTACTTGCCAATAGACGATATGAAGAATATCATAATTTCATGAAAAAGATAGAGGAAATAAACGTCTCTTTTAGGAACAACCCCAATATGATATATGGCATTTCTACTGACTTCATTAATTCATTGTACAATAAAAATCCTGAAGAAATAGATGAAGCATTGTCAAAATACAACCAAAAACTGCTTGATTATGTCAAATCATCCATTCAGCCTCTACTGATTATCAATCAAGAAATTAATCCATTATTATTAATTGCATCTGATGAATTAATCATAAAGCTCAATAGATTTAAAGAGTTAATTTCAGACTTCAATAATGAAATGCAGAATTGCCTATCCAATGTTAGCATAAAAGATGCGAATAGCTTTAAGGCTTTAGAAACTATCGGATACGATAAGCGTTGGAAAGAATTCGAAAAACTTAATGAAGACATAATTGAGCTAATGCGAAAAGAAATAAACAAATAGTTGAATTATGACCAAACTCCACGAATCAGACATAGAGCAGATGTTGATTGACCTCTTGAAGGCCAAGAAATATGACTATCTCTATGGCCCGGACATTGCACCCGACGGAGAGTATCCTATGCGCTCCAGATTTGATGAGGTTGTGTTACGGGACAAGCTGGAAAACGCCGTGAAGCGTCTTAACCCGTCATTGCCTTGGCTGGTGCAGGATGAAGCCGTGAAGATTGCCATGCGCTTAGAATCAACCGATATGCTTGTCAACAACGAGACATTCCACAGAATGTTAACTGAGGGCATTCCGGTTACCATAACAAAGAACGGCATGGAGCGAGGCGAAAGAGTATGGCTTGTGGACTTTAATAACCCCTGGAATAACGAGTTCACTGTTGTCAACCAATTCACTATAATAGAGAACGGTCACAACCGCCGCCCGGATGTTATTCTGTTTGTTAATGGTCTGCCTCTGATAATATTTGAGTTGAAAAATGCTGCCGATGAGAACGCGACACTTCAAAGTGCCTATCGCCAAATTGAGACCTACAAACAACAGATTCCATCATTATTCACTTATAATGCACTTATTGTTATATCTGATGGGTTGGAGGCACGCGCCGGCTCACTGTCAGCAGGATTCAGCCGCTATACAGCATGGAAAAGTTCTGATGGAGAGAACATAGCATCACATCTGGTAAGTGAACTGGAAGTTCTTGTAAATGGCATGTTGGGCAAAGATACACTGCTTGACCTGATACGCTCGTTCACCGTATTTGAGAAACAGAAACAAGAAGACCTCAAGACAGGTCTGACTACAGTCAAGACTGTAAAAAAGATAGCCGCTTATCACCAATACTATGCCGTCAACAAGGCAGTTGATTCAACATTGAGGGCATCGGGAATGAATAAAGGCATAGCTGAATCTCCAGCCAATTACGGTTTCAAGACAGTTCAGGAGCAGCAGCCTGGTGACCATCGCGCAGGTGTGGTATGGCACACACAAGGCAGTGGCAAGTCACTTACTATGGTTTTCTATACTGGCAAGATTGTACAATGCCTGAATAATCCTACCATAGTTGTAATAACAGACCGTAATGACCTTGACGATCAGCTCTTTGACACATTTACAGGTGCCAGACAATTGCTGCGCCAGACTCCCGTTCAGGCACAGGACCGTGAGCATCTTAAGAGCTTGCTTAAAGTACAGTCTGGTGGAGTAATATTTACTACTATACAGAAATTTCAGCCTGAGAACGGCAATGTGTATGACCGGTTAACAGACAGGAGCAACGTAATTGTGATTGCCGATGAGGCCCACCGCACTCAATACGGATTTAAGGCAAAGACCGTAGATATTCGTAATGAAGCTGATGAAGTTATTGGCTCAGAAATCAAATACGGATTTGCCAAATATCTACGTGACGCCCTACCTAACGCCACATATCTTGGCTTTACAGGTACACCTATAGAATCAACCGATATAAATACGCCTGCAGTTTTTGGTAACTACATTGATGTATATGACATAGCTCAGGCTGTAGAGGATGGCGCTACTGTACGCATATTCTATGAAAGCCGTCTGGCCAAGGTGGAGCTTAGTGATGAAGGCCGCCAGCTGGTTCAGGACCTTGACAAGGAACTTGAAACAGAGGATATGAATGATGTACAGAAAGCCAAAGTCAAATGGACGCAACTGGAAGCACTCATAGGTAGTCCTAACCGAATAAGGAACATTGCCAAGGATATTGTAACTCACTTTGAGGAACGGCAGAAGGTGTTTGAAGGTAAAGCCATGGTTGTGGCTATGAGCCGCCGTATAGCAGCAGAGCTTTATGATGAGATAATCAGGCTACGCCCCGAATGGCACTCCGATAATCTGGATAAAGGCGCAATCAAGGTGGTAATGACATCATCGGCCTCAGACGGCGCAAACATTGCCCGGCTCCATACCACAAAAGAGCAACGCAGAGCACTGGCCGAGCGCATGAAAGACCCTGATGATGAACTCAAGATGGTGATTGTACGCGATATGTGGCTCACAGGATTTGATGTACCCTGCCTGCATACTCTTTACATAGACAAGCCCATGCAGGGGCATAACCTGATGCAGGCCATAGCCCGTGTAAACAGGGTTTATAAAGACAAGCCCGGTGGCCTAGTGGTAGATTATCTGGGTATTGCATCGGACTTGAAGAAAGCTCTGTCTTTCTACTCCGATTCAGGAGGCAAGGGAAATCCCACACAACAACAGTCACAGGCGGTAGCTCTTATGCAGGAGAAGCTTGAGGTTGTAGAACAGATATTTTACGGTTTTGACTACAAGCAGTATTTTACAACAGACACTGCAGGAAAGCTATCGTGCATACTTAAAGCCGAGGACTTTATCCTTGGTCTGGAGGACGGCAAGAAACGTTATGTTAATGAGGTGACAGCTTTGGGTAAAGCCTTTGCTTTAGCCATTCCTCAGGATGAGGCTATGGATGTTAAGGATGAAGTTGCATTCTTCCAGGCTGTTAAGGCCCGTCTCTGCAAATTCGATCAAACCGGTACGGGAAAGACTGATGAAGACGTTGAGACCACCATTCGTCAGGTTATTGACAAAGCGCTAGTATCAGATAAAGTTATTGACTTGTTTGATGCCGCCGGAATAAAGAAACCTGATATATCCATTCTCTCCGAGGAGTTCCTGCTGGAACTTAAAGGAATGGAGCATAAGAACATTGCACTTGAGGTCCTTAAGAAACTGTTAGAAGGTGAAATTAAAGCAAGAGCCAAGTTCAATGTGGTTGAAGGCCGCACACTGATGGAGATGCTGGACGGCACAATTACACGCTATCACAACAAGATAATAACTGCCGCTGAGGTAATAGACGAACTGATTAAACTCAGCAAGACAATTGTTGAAAAGGATGAGGATGCCTCAAAAATGGGTCTGACCACCTTTGAATATGCATTCTATTCGGCCGTTGCTGACAACGAGAGTGCAAGGGAACTTATGGGCAAGGACAAACTGCGTGAACTTGCCGTGGTCCTGACAGAAACCATCCGCAAAAACTCCACCATAGACTGGACTATTAAGGAAAATGTTCGTGCCAAGATGAAAGTGGCAGTCAAACGTTTGCTTCGTCGTTACGGATACCCACCTGATATGCAACAGTTAGCAACAGAAACCGTACTGAAACAGGCGGAAAAGATTGCTGAGGAGATAATTAATTCATAATACTGCCCTTATATACTTGAAAGTTGATTCAAGCTGGAATCAGCGAGTAAAAGAGCCCGCCAAACAGGCCGGCCAAAATAATTACCTTGATGGGGCCGATTTTCCAGACGTAGGTGGCTAGAAATGCGAGCACAAAGAGGCCTACGCTGATGTAAACTTGGAGATTATCCCTTTGGAATACACCCAAGTTTTCCTCATTTAGAAGCAACAGGACTGCTGCGGCAAGCATTCCCACCACTACCGGACGCAGCCACTTGAGTACGGTCTGGACAGACTTGTGGTCCTTGTAGTGCATAAAGAAGGCACTTATCAAAAGCATCAGTATAAATGAGGGCAGCATGACCGAGAATGATGCCAGAAGTGAACCGCACACGGCTTCCGTTCTCGTCATCCCGGCATTCTCAATCGCCTTGTAGCCCACGTATGTAGCCGAGTTTATGCCTATCGGCCCGGGAGTCATCTGGCTTACGGCAACTATATCGGTAAACTCAGAGTTGCTTATCCACTGATGATTCTCAACCACCTCATTTTGGATGAGCGAGAGCATTCCGTAGCCTCCGCCGAATCCGAACAGGCCTATCTTAAAGAAAGTCCAGAACAGTTTGAGATATATCACCACCGCGCTCATGCCTTCCTCAGTTTAAGAATGTAATACAGGATTGCTCCTATGATTGTGGCAAAGATTATCCACACGGGCGATACTCCCAGCCACCAGATTAGCAGAGCCGTAACAACCGGCACCCACCAGGTCCATTTGTTCAAGCCCGCTTTGGATGCAAGTCTTATTGTGGGGGTAAGAATCAGCGCAATAACCGCCGGACGGATACCCTTAAAGACGTTCTCCACTATCCTGTTATCTCGGTAATTACCAAGGAACAGTGCAATGGCCAGTATGATGATTATGGAGGGCAGAACGGTACCCAAGGCGCAGAATATACTGCCTATGGACTTATGCATCCTGTAGCCTATGAATATGGATATGTTTACAGCAAAGACTCCCGGGGCGGACTGGGCAATGGCCAGCAGGTCCAGGAAGTCTTCACGTGAAATCCAGCCCTTACGGTCCACCACCTCACGCTCAATGAGCGGAATCATAGCGTAACCTCCACCTATGGTGAAGAGTCCTATCTTAAAGAAGGTGATGAACAGGGTCAGCAGCATGTGTCTTACTTTTGAGCCTCAACCCACTTGCGGGCATTTACGAATGCCTCAATCCACGGGGTGATCTCATCATCCTGGCGATCGGCGGGATAGTATCCGCACTGCCACGGGAATATGGCGCGCTCGGGATGCGGCATCATGGCTACGTGACGGCCGTCGGCACTTGCTATACCGGCTACGTTGTAGTCCGATCCGTTAGGATTGGCGGGATAATCGGCGTATGTGTATTTTGCAATTACATTGTACTTATCCTCGGGGTAAGGCAGTGAGAACTTGCCCTCACCGTGAGCCACCCAGACACCTAAGCGACTTCCGCCCAAAGTCTTGAACATCACGCTCTCGTTCTGCGGGATGGTCAGGCCCAGGAATGATGACTCAAACTTGTGTGAGTCATTGTGCAGCATGTGAGCCTGCTTCTCATAGTCAGGATTGATAAGACCCAACTCAATCATCAGCTGGCAACCATTGCAGATACCCAGCGACAGGGTGTCCTTACGTGCGTAGAAGCGGTCCAGTGTCTCCTTGGCCTTGGGGTTGAACAGGAACGCGCCGGCCCAGCCCTTGGCAGAACCCAGAACGTCCGAGTTGGAGAATCCGCCGCAGAACACAATCATGTTGATGTCATCCAGAGTCTCGCGGCCGCTTACCAGATCGGTCATGGTAACATCCTTGACATCGAATCCGGCCAGCCACAGTGTGTAAGCCATCTCACGCTCACCGTTGGTACCCTTCTCACGAATTATTGCAGCCTTGACACCGCTCGGTGTACGGCGGTCGGGATCCAGTCCGAACTGATTCAGCTTGCCTGTAAAGTTGTAGGCAATCTTGATATCCATGGGCTGCTTTGAGTAATTCTTGTAGCGCTTGTCGGCACAGCCGTTCATAGACTGCTTGCGGTCCAGCAGATATGAGGTCTTGTACCAGAGGTCACGCATCTTGTCAATATCTATGGTGATATCCTTCTTGCCGCGACGGATGTAGAGTGTGCGTGCATCTGCCGGACGACCAATTACTGCGTAACCAACACCAGCCTCGTCAAGATATGAACTTACGGCATCCAGTTTCTTGCTCTCCACCTGGAGCACAACGCCCGGGTTCTCGGCAAACAGCATGCTTGTAAGATCCTTGCCATCCAGCTTGTCCAGACTTACCTCCAGACCGCCCTGAGGATTGGCAAAGCACATCTCAAGCAGTGTTACCACCAGACCGCCGGCCGATATATCATGACCGGCCAGAACCTGACGCTTGTCAATGAGTTTCTGGACTGCGTTGAATGCATCGGCAAAATACTCGGGGTTCTTTACGGTGGGAACGTCACTGCCTATACGGTCAAGTGACTGAGCCAGGGCAGAACCGCCCAGTTTCTGAGAGTCAAAACTGAAGTCTATATGAATGAGTACGCTGTCCTTGCGGTCTGCAAGCACAGGTGATACCACCTTGCGTATATCTGATACCTCACCGCCCGATGAAACTATCACGGTACCCGGGCTGATGATCTTGCTGCCGTCGGGGTACTTCTGGGTCATGGAGAGTGAGTCCTTACCGGTGGGAACGTTGATTCCCAATTCAAGGCAGAAGTCCGACAGAGCCTTGACGCCCTGATACAGACGAGCATCCTCACCCTTCTGGGCGCGGCAGGGCCACATCCAGTTGGCAGAGAGCGATACAGTCTTGAGGCCCTGTGCCAAGGGAGCAAATACTATGTTGGTCAGTGACTCGGCTACTGACAATACTGAGCCTGCAGCGGGATCGGCCAGACCGGCCTGCGGAGCATGACCGATGGCTGTAGCGATACCCTTCTTGCCGCGGTAGTCAAGAGCAACCACACCGCAGTCAGAGAGCGGAAGCTGCAGCTTGCCCTGGCACTGCTGACGTGCAATCTTACCTGTCACGGAGCGGTCAACCTTGTTGGTGAGCCAATCCTTACATGCCACAGCCTCCAACTGCAGCACGTTACCCAGATACTCCTCTATCTTATCGTCACTGTATGTTACATTCTCATACTTGCGCTCAACGGTCTCATCAACCATATAGGTCTTGGGTGATGAACCGAACATCTGGCTCACAGCCAGGTCAAACGGACGAACGCCATCAGCCTGCTCAAATGCAAAGCGGGCATCGCCGGTGGTCTCACCAACCACGTACATCGGGGCGCGCTCACGCTCGGCAATCTTGCGCACATGCTCAATATGCTTCTCATCAATCAGCAGGCCCATGCGCTCCTGTGACTCATTGGCTATAATCTCCTTTGATGAAAGGGTCTTGTCACCAACCGGCAGTTTGCTCATATCAATCAGACCGCCGCACTCCTCAACCAACTCAGAAAGGCAGTTTACGTGACCGGCCGATCCGTGGTCGTGGATTGAAACTATGGGGTTGGTATCCTCCTCGCACAGAGCGCGTGTCACGTTGTAGGCACGTTTCTGCATCTCGGCATTGGCACGCTGTACGGCGTTCAGCTCAATACCCGATGAATAACGTCCGGTCTCAACCGATGAAACCGATCCGCCACCAAGACCGATGCGGTAGTTGTCACCGCCCAGCACCACAATCTTGTTGCCTTTCTTGGGAGTGCCCTTGATGCAGTCACGCTTGGTGCCGTAACCAACACCGCCGGCCAGCATGATTACCTTGTCATAACCGTACTGCTCGCCGTTCTCCTGATGCTCAAATGTAAGCAGCGAACCGCAGATAAGCGGCTGTCCGAACTTGTTACCAAAGTCCGATGCACCGTTAGATGCCTTGATCAGTATCTGCTCAGGAGTCTGATAGAGCCACTTGCGCTCCTTCATGCTCTTCTCCCAATTGCGCTTCTCGTCATTACGGGGATATGATGTCATGTAGACAGCAGTACCTGCGATAGGCCATGAACCTGTACCGCCACCCATACGGTCGCGGATCTCACCGCCGGTACCTGTTGATGCACCGTTGAACGGCTCAACTGTAGTGGGGAAGTTATGTGTCTCGGCCTTAAGTGATATTACGGTCTCTATGTTCTTGATTATAAACCAGTCTGATGTGGAGTGATCGGCAGGAGCGAACTGCTCTACAACGGGACCCTGTGCAAATGCCACGTTGTCCTTGTAGGCTGAGAGTATGCGGTTGGGATTCTCCTGTGTTGTCTTCTTAATGAGGCTGAACAGTGAAGACTCCATCTCCTTGCCGTCAATGATGAACTTTCCGCCGAATATCTTGTGGCGGCAGTGCTCTGAGTTGATCTGGGCAAATCCGAACACCTCGCTGTCAGTCAGCTTGCGGCCAAGCTCACCCTCTACCTTGTGCAGGTAATCAATCTCCTCCTTTGAAAGGGCCAGACCCTCCTGCTCGTTGTAAGACTCCAGATCCTCAATGAACAGAATAGGCTGCGGCTTGATATCAACAGTAAAGATCTTCTGGTCAAGACCCTTGTACAGGCGCTGCAACATGGGGTCATATTCTGCATCGGCATTAGCCACAGGGAAATACTCCTCAATACGGCTTATACCCTTAAGACCCATGTTCTGGGTAATCTCAACGGCGTTCGTACTCCAAGGGGTAATCATTTCGCGGCGCGGACCTACAAAGAAACCTTCCAGTGATTCCTGGTCCAGAGCACCGGCATTTCCATAAAGCCAGCTCAGCTTCTTAACATCCTCTGCCTGCAGTTTTGAAACAGTCTCAGTGGCAACAATCGTGCCTGACGGGTTCTTGAAGAAAATAATCATTTCAGTATAACAAATTTGGATGTGCAAAGGTACTCATTTCCCTCCACTTTTAAGCCCTCCACATCTTCTATTTATCAACATCTATTATTTATCTTTGTACCTGATGAAGGATTTTGCAGCGATTGATTTTGAGACGGCCAACAGCGAGAGGAGTTCGGTTTGCTCGGTGGGTGTGGTGATTGTGCGCGACGGGGAGATTGTGGACTCGTTCTACTCGCTTATAAAGCCGGAGCCCGATTACTACAACTACTGGTGCCAGCGGGTTCATGGATTATGCAGCCGAGATACGGATGGCGCGCCGGTGTTTCCCGATGTCTGGGCAAAGATTGAGCCGATGATTCAGGGGCTGCCGCTTGTGGCGCATAACAGCCCGTTTGATGAAGGTTGTCTCAAGGCCGTATTCCGCACATATCAGATGGATTATCCCGACTATGAATTCTACGACACCCTTTGCTGCTCAAGGAGGAAATTTCCGGCTCTAAGAAACCATCAGCTGCAGACTGTGGCCGAAGCATGCGGCTATCAGTTGGAGAACCATCACCACGCACTGGCCGATGCCGAGGCATGCGCCTGGATTGCACGGGAGATATTATAACTGAGCGGATGGAAAAGTTCCATAACTCAGGATTTATCATATCTTTGTAACCAAACCACATACAACAACATTATGAAAAGGCTATTTATCACATCGTTAATTGCCCTGTTTACAATGGGCATCTCAGCTCAGGACAATTTTGAGGCTTTCCGTCATCTTGGAGTAGGTGTCGAGGCAGGATTGCATGGATTCGGCGTTGATGTCGCCATGCCGGTATACAAAGGCCTGATTGTAAAGGCAGGTTACAATTTCGTGCCGTCAGGAGATATCTTCAGCACACAATTCAGCATTGACACTAAAGATCTTAAGGAGGCTCAGGAACAGTATGACGCTCTCATGCATTTCCAGAACAAGTTCGGTGACGAGGCCGTCATTGATGCAGGATTGCAGCTTGGCATGTCAAATATCAAAGTTCTGTTGAACTGGTACCCCTTCCAATCCAGCAGTTTCTATCTGGCCGGCGGTATATACTGTTCCACCGACAAGAAGCCGTTCATAAGCATACACGGCAACACCACTCCGAATGACTGGGCAGCCCTTCAGGAACTGCGCGACAAAACCGGTGACGACAGTTATGAGATTGCGCTCGAGATTGCCAATCAGAAATACCCCGTAGTTGAAAAGGATGGTTGCGGTTACATGCAGGCCGATTTCAAGATGGATCCCCTCAAGTATTATGTAGGCTTGGGCCTGGGACGTTGCGTTCCCAACAAGAGAGTAGGACTGCAGTTTGAACTGGGTGCATTGTTCTACACAGGCGCCAAGTTCTACCTCCAGGACAAGGAGGTTCCCATGGCCGATGCAGCCGAGCAGTTAGGCGATGCAGCCAAGACAGCCATCGGCTATATGGAGAAATACCCCATCTATCCGCAGCTTGCTCTCCGCCTCAACTTCCTCGCGTTTTAAAAAAGAAGGGCTCTGATTTTATCAAGGGTTGATTGGAATGACGGCCTCAGATGACCGCCGTAATCCACAATCAGCCCTTCTTTGTTTATAAGGATGTAGTACGGGATTCCGTTGTTTCCCAACTTGAGGATGTGGTCTATTCCGTAGAACTGTTCATCGGTCAGCAGATAATCCTCAACCATGGATCCAAAGGTCGATACGCTGTCCCTGTCGGGGTAGAGTTGGGCGCCTATGATAATATTCACAATCTTAAGCGGCTCATCCTTTAAAGTCCTGGCCATTTTCCACATATAAGGCCTCTCCTCGACGCATCCGCGACACCAATGGGCGCCTATGTTGATGTAGATGACCTTGCCCTGGTTCTGCTCCACCCTGTCACGCAGGAACCTGACGCCGTCATTGACCGGGGCCGATGTACGCGGCTTATCGCTGCGCCTGTCGGGATAAAGAATAGCATTGGTCAGTGCCCGGGGATCATCCTTGAAAGACTTACGTGAGAGGTATCGGTCACGGGTGGAGAGTTTCAGTATGGGGTTGTCCACGTTTTGGGTAAAGAAAGAATATAACTGCTCAAACCTCTCGGTTTCATTACGGTCAATGAACCTATTGAAGTTGTCCGTTATCAGAGCCTGACGGAGCATACCTTTCCGGGTGTTTTTCTTGAGGTAATCCATGTAGCCCACAAAACGCTCTTCTTTTGACAAGTCCTGATGGTCTTTGTAATAAATGTAATTCAGCCAGTCGTTCAATCCGTTTACCACACCGTAAAGGTTGCCGTTCAGGCAGGGATTCTCAAGCAGTTTCTCAAACTCCTTCAGATTGATCAGGTTTGAGACATCACCTCCATTCTGCTCAATTTCATAAAGATAATTTACGAATGAGTAATAATCCGTCTCTATCTCCTTGCGGCAGAACTCGGCAAGTTCATCACTGGGATTCTCATTTTTAATGAAACTGTCCAGTTTGTCCAGATAGTCACTGCGGCGTTTGTTGTACTCCTGCATTAATCTTCCGGCCAGGTCTTCATCCTGAGCATAACGGATCGAACTCAGGCCGGACCAGTTGCGCAGGTAGTATCGGTTATGGAATATTATCAGTTTTGCGTTGTTATCGGCCCCCTTTCCAGTGCAGTAGACATTCATAAGATCTGCAAAATCTATCTCAAAATGGAGCGAATCGCCCGGACCGATAATAATCTCGGGCATATACGGGTTGATTGAGACCTGCCGCAGGGCATAGGGCGTAAACTGGAACGAGAAGGAATTGTCACCCCAGATGGGCGAATCAATGGTTATAGGAACGCTGCCCAGTGTGGGGATGGTCAGTCTCACCTCCTTGGTGTCGGGATAAACCTGGCGGTTACTGATATGTCCGGTAATTATTGCCGACTTGGTATAATCAGCCTCCGGGGCCGATGTCACCGAAAGGTCGCTGATGATATCGGTAAGTTCATAGGGAAGTTCAGGGTTATTCTTACACGAAAAGACAAGGATGCAAGCAAGGGCTGTCAACCCCAAAGGGAAAAGGCGCTTCATATGTAAAATAGGTTTAGTAGGTTGACAAATATAAACCATTTTTGCTGATTATGCATTAACTTTGCAAGTCCAAAATTGCAAAGGGTGGAGAGCGACAACAATTCAATAAGAGTCAAGGGTGCAAGGGTTAACAACCTGAAGAACATATCGGTTGACATTCCCCGTGATACCTTTACCGTCATAACTGGCCTTTCGGGATCGGGCAAGTCATCACTTGCCTTTGATACGCTGTATGCCGAGGGTCAGCGCCGTTATGTGGAGTCACTCTCATCATACGCCCGTCAGTTCCTGGGCCGTATGAAAAAGCCCGAATGCGATTTCATAGAGGGTTTGCCCCCCACAATAGCCATCGAGCAGCGCTCCGGCAACCGCAACCCCCGATCAACCGTAGGCACTCAGACCGAGATATATGAGTATCTCAAACTGCTGTTTGCCCGCATAGGCCATACCATATCGCCCGTAAGCGGCAAGGAGGTGCGCAAGCACAGCGTAGAGGATGTGGTCAGTTTCATGCTCTCACAGCCCAAGGGAGTACGCTTTACCGTTCTGGCACCCATGCCCATGCGCGGAGGCCGAAACCTGGAGGAGCAGTTGCGCACATCGCTCAAGGAGGGATTCACCCGCATTGAATACAAGGCCGATATAATCCGCATTGAGGACCTGCTGGCCGACAGCAAGCAACTGGCTGAACTCTCCAAACACACCAAGGAGATTTACCTGCTCATAGACCGCCTTACCACCGATGACTCCAAGGAGACCCTGAGCCGGTTCACCGACTCCGTTGAGACTGCTTTCTTTGAGGGCGGTGGCGAATGCGCACTGCGTTTTTACGATACTCCCGATACATCACTGCATAAGTTCAGCAACCGCTTTGAGGCCGACGGCATCAAGTTTGAGGAGCCCACTGATAACCTGTTCTCGTTCAACTCACCCGTAGGTGCGTGCCCCAAGTGTGAGGGATTCGGCCGTATAATAGGCATTGACGAGTCACTGGTCATTCCCAACCGCGCGCTGAGCGTATATGACGGCGCTGTGGTATGCTGGCGCGGTGACGTGATGAGCGAGTGGAAGGATGATTTCATCCTGCATGCAGAACAGCACGGATTCCCCATATTCACTCCATACTACCAACTGACCCAGGAGCAGAAGGATTACCTGTGGCACGGAAGCGGCCGCGGCGTTGACGAGCGCGGCTGGGAGGAGACCTGCATAGACACATTCTTCCGTATGCTGGAGAAAAGCCAGTACAAGATTCAGTACCGTGTAATGCTGGCCCGGTACCGCGGCAAGACCGTCTGCCCCGAGTGTCACGGAACCCGCCTTCGCAAGGAGGCCGGTTACGTTCAGGTGGGCGGCAAGTCCATCAACCAGTTGGTTGAGATGCCCATATCGGAACTCAAGAAATATTTTGACGCGCTCACGCTGCCCGAGCATGAGGCCAAGGCAGCCAAGCGCCTTCTCATAGAGATAAACAGCCGCATACAGTTCATGCTGGACGTAGGTCTGGAGTATCTCACGCTTAACCGTGCATCGGCCACCCTTTCCGGCGGCGAGAGCCAGCGCATCAACCTGGTAACATCGCTGGGCAGCAGCCTGATGGGATCGCTTTATGTACTGGACGAGCCCAGCATAGGACTGCACAGCCGTGATACCGACAAGCTTATCAAGGTGCTGCGCCAGTTGCAGGAGATAGGCAACACCGTGGTTGTGGTGGAGCATGACGAGGAGATTATACGCGCATCGGACTACATAATCGATGTGGGACCGGAGGCAGGACGCCACGGCGGCGAGATTATCTATCAGGGACCCACCAACCAGTTGGAAAAGAATTCCGGCAGTTGGACGGTAAAATACCTTACCGGCGAGGAGTGCATTCCCGTGCCGTCTTCACGCCGCCCCTGGAACAACTTCATTCTTGTAAAAGGTGCCCGCCAGAACAATCTGGACGGCATTGACGTAAAGTTCCCGCTCAACGTGATGACCGTTGTTACCGGCGTGAGCGGATCGGGCAAGAGCACCCTGGTGCGCGATGTACTGTACCGCCACCTCAAGAACATCTACGGAGAGTCCGGCGAGCGTCCGGGCGAGTGCATGGGCATTGAGGGCGATACCGGAATGGTACGCGCAGTGGAGTTCGTTGATCAGGACCCCATAGGCAAGACCACCCGCTCCAACCCCGTCACCTACGTCAAGGCTTACGATGAGATACGCAAACTCTTTGCTGACCAGCCGCTTTCGCATCAGATGGGTTATCGGCCCACACACTTCTCATTCAACTCCGAGGGCGGACGCTGCGAGGAGTGCAAGGGCGAGGGCGTTGTAACCGTATCCATGCAGTTCATGTCGGACCTGCAGATGGTGTGCGAGAGCTGTCACGGCCGCCGTTTCAAGAACGACGTTCTGGAAGTAACCTACAAGGGCAAGAACATCTGGGAGATACTTGAGATGACAGTAAACCAGGCAGTCGAGTTCTTCTCGGCCGATGATGCCGCCGAGCGCCGCATTGTCAAGAAACTGGAGCCGCTGCGCCAGGTAGGACTGGGTTACGTAAAACTGGGTCAGTCTTCATCGACCCTGTCGGGCGGTGAGAGCCAGCGCGTAAAACTGGCCTATTTCCTGAGTCTTGAGAAGGCCGATCCCACCATATTCATATTCGATGAGCCCACCACCGGCCTGCATTTCCACGATATCCGCAAACTGCTGGAGTCTTTTGATGCCCTGATACGTCGCGGCCACACCGTAATCATCATAGAGCACAACATGGATGTGATAAAGTGTGCCGACCACGTTATTGACCTGGGCCCCGAAGGCGGTGAGCGCGGAGGCCATCTTGTAGTCTGCGGCACCCCCGAGCAGGTTGCCGCCTGCCCCGAATCCTACACCGGCCGTTTCCTCAAGGACAAACTTTAAAATGATACCATTGGGGTCAGACCCCATTGGTACTATTTTCAATATAATTGACTATTTTTGCCTCTTGACTAACAATTAAATGTCATGGCTGAGAAGAAATCCGACGAGAAACGTCCTTTCAAAGAACGTCTCAAAGTTTTCCTTACCAAGGATATCTGGTCATTCGACCTGAATCGCAGAGGCCCGCTTCTTAGGGCCGTCGGTAACACCGTAAAGGTAGTTGTAATCGCCATCCGCACATTCCTGGATGACAAGATAATGGCACGTGCCGCCGCACTTACCTACTCTACGCTTTTCGCAATCGTCCCCATCCTGGCGCTTATTTTTGCCGTAGCACGCGGATTAGGATTTGAGAATGTGCTGAACACTCTCATTAAAGAGGGCATCGTTAACAGCGACTCCACCTTGGTAGTGACAGAGCCCGTAATGAATGCCGATTCCCTGGCCATCGCATACAACGATGTCATAAGCGGCGACAGCATCAGCACTGCAGCCCAGGTAACCGAAACCACAACCAACGAAACCCTAAAAACAGTCATGCAGTTCATTGACGGCTACATGCAGTATGTATCAGGCGGTGCTTTCGTGGGTATCGGCCTTCTGTTCCTGCTATGGTCAGTCTATTCGCTGGCCGATAACATAGAGGGTAACCTGAACCAGATCTGGCACATAAAACAGGCCCGAGGCATGGGGCGCAAGATAACTGACTACTTCTCGCTGATTATACTGATACCCATAGGTATAGTGAGTCTTAGCGGTCTCACAAGTTTCGTAAAAATGCGTCTCACAGCCATGGAAGGATACCTGCTGCTTGGCGGATTCGTGCAGTTCCTGATTGTGGCACTCCCCTTCCTGATTGCAGGCCTTATCTTCACCGGGTTCTACATATTCATGCCCAACACCAAGGTAAAGTTCAAATATGCCGTAATACCGGGATTCATTGCAGGCTGCCTGTTCACGATACTTCAGAACCTCTATTTTGACGGTCAGTTGGCCTTGTCAAGTTACAACCAGATTTACGGAGGTTTCGCCGCCCTGCCCTTGTTCCTTTTCTGGCTGAATATTTCATGGTCAATCATCCTGTTCGGCTGCGAGCTCTCGTATGTAAGCCAGAACAACGACAACTTCAATTACTTCAAGGAGCCCGAAAAGATAAGCCGTCGCCATCAGGACTACTACTGCCTTATGGTCATGTCGTGCATCTGCAAGAGGTTCAGCAAACATCTTCCCGCCCTAAACCGCAAGGAGTTGGCCGGCGAACTGAAGATACCTATCCGTTATGTCATCTCATCACTTGACATGCTGGTCGAGGCCGGACTTCTGGAAACAGTACTTAAGTCCGATGAACGCGAACCTGCTTACGTACCATCGACCGATCCGACCAAGATAACCGTCGTATTTGTTCTGTCCAAGATCAACAACACCGGTTATTGCGACCTGGACCACGCTATGGAGAGCGAAATTCACGGAGCTTTGCTCAAGATTGACGACGAGCGCAAGCACCTGAGCGGTGACATTTGGTCCACTCCGCTGGCCGACCTTTGACAGCTTGTCAGATTAAAAACATAAACGCATGACATTTTGTCATGCGTTTTTTATTGGCACCACATTTGTCTCTTATACTGCGAAGGCGCCCCGAAAGGGAGCCGGATAAAAC
>JAEEGJ010011142.1_pt1 | contig 22973 bp, 18 predicted proteins | sample 8958761 | NCBI WGS metagenome assembly JAEEGJ01 (sample SAMN16246546, study PRJNA631951) | gut metagenome | biome: gut microbiome; feature: rumen; material: RS-attached | host: Bos | place: Iran: Karaj | collected 2018-10 | reverse complement strand
GCCCTGATGAGATATGGGGCGTTAGGCTGGGTAGAACCGCTCTTCATCTTTATTATCTCCAGTTCTGTCTCGTCAATCACGCCGTCATCATCATTATCCCTCTGGATAATACCGTTGATATAAGCCAACTCGAAATCATCCTTCCAGTCCTCGTATTTCAAAGAGAAAGGAAGATACAGAGCCTGCCAGTTCACGTTAGTGAAATTACGGGTATAGAAAGCAGCAACACCTTCAGTATCTGACTCTCTGGTATATGCCTCATCATCCGCCAGAATTATTGCTCCCTTTACTTTTGAGCTCAAGCCTCCCAACTTTGTCTTATATCCATCTATGCTATTTGCAGGAACATATACAGAGACATTCTCATTGGCAGCATTAAAAACATTTGCCTCAAAATTAGGAGGATTACTTCCCTTAAAAGTAATAGAGGTGAGAGCTGGTAAAGCATAGAAAGCCTTTTCTGCAATATCCGTCACAGAGTTGCCAATTGTAACTGAGGCGAGATTGTGGCAATTATAGAAAGCTTGCTCTCCAATTCTCATTACAGAATTAGGGATTTCGATTGAAGTGAGATCATCGCAACGTGAGAAAGCTTGCTCTCCAATACTCGCTACAGAGTTAGGGATTTCGATTGAGGGGATATGAATGCATTCTACGAAAGCATAATCTCCAATACTCGTTACAGAGTTCGGAATTTCGACTGAGGTGAGATTCTGGCAGCCAGCGAAAGCATAATTACCAATACGCGTCACACCTTCTTTGATTACAATCTTCTTGATATCATCACGTTGAAGATCCCAAGGAGTTTCTCCTTCGTAATAATTTGACATATCGCCTTCTATTGATACAGTTAACGTACCATCAACTGACAGATACCACTCCATACCATCAGGTTCACTTTCCCATTTATTTTCCGCATGAATTGCGGAGAATGAGAAAAGACATAATAAAATAAGTAATAAATTCTTTTTCATAAGCTATATATAATTTTTAAGTTTTAAAAGTTATCGGCCTCTCCCCCCGCCCTCTCCCGTAGAGAGGGAGCCGGAGAACCCAATTTCAATTAACAATTAACATGCCTTTCGCGATTATACAATCAAACATCCTTCCCTTTGGGAAGGCTTGGTTAGGCTTTTTATTTGATTACAAACTTCCTTCCGTTCTTGACATACATTCCCGGCTTGAGGTTATTCTCATTCACCCTTCTGCCGTTCAGGTCGTAGGTCTGGGTGTTAGGAGATGCGTGTTGGATGTTAGCTATGCCAGTAGTCTCTTCACCAACCACTCTGATAGAAATCTCCTTTGCAGTATTATTGTTATTTATGCCATAAGCAGAATTACGGTTTTCCCTCTTCATATACCAACGATAAGGGGTAAGACTATAAACTGGGTTATTACTGAGCTGACCATTCTCTATAATATAATACCCTTCTGTTTCTATTATCAAACTAATGATTCTCTTATAATTTCCTCTAAAGATGAACTTTTCGGTAGTGGTAGAACATTCAATTTGATTCACATCTGCCTTATATACAGTTGTATTCTCAACGGATAGAGTCTTCTCGCCTGCTTTCTTTGCCTTGATGAGATAAGGGGTGTTCGGATAAATAACAGATTCGTCATCCGTCATTTTTACAAACTCCAATTCGGTTTTGTCTATTCTGCCATCATAATTTTTGTCATACTGGTGAATACCATTTATACGAGCAACTTCGAAATCATCCTTCCAATCCTCGTATTTCAGAGAGAAAGGAAGATATATTGCCTCCCAGTTCGTAGTGAAATCTCGGGTAAAGGAAACATCAGCACCATCAATCTGCGAATCTTGGAGATAAAAGTTGTTGCCAGTCAGGAATAACTGCTTCGGATTTGCCTGGATATTAGGAAAATCGTCCCCCAATACATTCTTATATGCCTCTATGCTATTAGCAGGAACATATACGGGGATGGATTTATTGACATTATAAAAAACATTATTCTCAAACGCAGGAGGCGTACTTCTCTTAAAAGTTATAGAGGTAAGAGCTTTGCAATTATAAAAAGCTTTTTCTCCAATACTCGTCACAGAGTTAGGAATTTCGACTGAAGTGAGAGCGCCGCAACCAAAGAAAGCAACCTTTCCAATACTCGTCACAGAGTTCGGGATTGTGACCGAGGTGAGAGCATAGCAATCATAGAAAATGTAATTTCCAATACTCGTCACAGAATTAGGAATTTCGATTGAGGTGAGACCTGAGCAATAACCGAAAGCCCCCTCTCCAATACTCGTCACAGAATTAGGGATTGTGACTGAGGTGAGATCCTCGCAATAATGGAAAGCATAATCTCCAATACTCGTTACAGAGTTCGGGATTTCAACAGAGGTGAGAGCCACGCATTCATAGAAAGCCCGATCTCCAATATTCGTCACGCCATCTTCAATTACGACTTTCTTGATTTCTTCACGTCGATAATACCAAGGAGCTCTTTTTTTGCTAGTGTTATAATCTGGCATGTCTGTTCCTGATATGGTCAACGTACCATCATCAGACAGATTCCATTCTATACCCCCATCTATCTCCGCATGAATTGCAGAGAATGAAAAAAGGGTGAGTAAAAGAAGGAGTAAATTCTTTGTCATAAGCTATTTATTTTAAAGTGTCGGCCTCTCCCCCCGCTTTGCACATACTCCGATGTTATCAACATCGAACTTCCCTCCGTAGGGAGGGAGCCGGAGAACCCAATTTCAATTAACAAATAACAATTAACATGCCTTTCGCGATTATACAATCAAACATCAGGTCACATACTCCGATGTTATTAACATCGGACTACCCGTTTGGGAAGGCTTGGTTAGGCTTTTTATTTGATTACAAACTTCCTTCCGTTCTTGACATAAACACCCGGCTTAAGGCTATTCTCATTAACCATTCTTCCGTTAATATCGTAAACAGATGACTGGCGATTCTCCATTTGCATCTGACTAATGCCAGTCGCCTCTTCCTCGCCTAACACGCTGATAGTGATTTCCTTTGCCGGATTATAATATTTGGCATAGCCAGAATCACGAGACTCAATCTTCATATACCAATGATAAGGGGGAACGCTAGGGCCATTTAATCCATCTAATCTTTCGAGTTTACCGCCACTCAAAGTGTAATAAGGTCTCGATGCCAAAAACCTAGCCGGAATATAAGTGCCTGTAAATATGAAGTTTGCAGCAGTAGTAGAGCAATCCACAGTATTTTTCTCTGCTGGATATACAGTTGTATTTTCAACGTAAAATGTCTTCTCGCCCTTTTTCTTTGCCCTGATAATATAAGGGGTGTTAGGGGCAGTAGAACCGCTATTCAGCTTTACAAACTCCAATATGGTCCTGTCTATATTTCCATCATCATTATCGTCATACTGATGAATACCATTTATACGAGCCACCTCGAAATCATCCTTCCAGTCATCGTATTTCAAAGAGAAAGGAAGATATAAAGCCTGCCAGTTCGTATTGGTGAAGTTTCGGGTATAGGAAACATCAACATCTTCTACCTGTGAATCTTGGGTATATGCCTCATCATCCGACAGGATTACTGGGGGAATAGCCTGTATATTTAAAAAACGAAAACCTTTCAAAGCATTCTTGTATGCATCTATGCTATTATCAGGTACATATACATGGGCGGGTTCATCGGGGTAAAAAACATCTCTCACAAACTCTGGAGGTGTACTTCCCTTAAAGGTTATGGTCATAGAGGTGAGATGAGGATGACCCAAATTATTGAAAGCTTGCGCTCCAATACTCTTTACCGAGTTTCCTATTGTGAGTGAGACAAGCTTATCGCAACAATAGAAAGCACAATTTCCAATACTCGTCACAGAGTTAGGAATTGTAATAGAAGTGAGACCATTGCAATATTCGAAAGCACTTTCTCCAATACTCGTCACAGAGTTACCAATTGTGACTGAGGTGAGACCTAAACAATAATAGAAAGCACGATGTCCAATACTCTTAACAGAGTTAGGAATTGTGATTGAGGTGAGACCTATGCAATATTCGAAAGCACAATTTCCAATACTCGTCACAGAGTTGGGAATTGTGACGGAGGTGATTGAGCAGTATGAGTATTTATATCTTATTATTACACAATAGCTTATGTATTAAACGGTAGAAAAGTGATTGCTAAAATTTTGGAAATAAAGAAAAAGTAACATTTTAACTTTTTTTCTAATAAAATAACGGCTTATGGTCTAATTTGCTAAATGCACTTTGCAATAATAAACAAAGGAACATGAGCCAACAAGTCCTCCGTCTTATAGTGTCGGTCTAGAGAGACCATACTATAAGACAACAATACCTGTTTCTGCAATTCCATCAACTTCATCCATTTACTCCTTATTGAAATTCATCATCCTTACCATTCTGCGCTCTCTGTAGAAATTGTATGACCCCATGGTTACGCACTTCGTTTCTTTCAGTCGCGCCAGCAATTCGTCGTTTGAATTAGCCTCTTTGATGATAATCATCAACTGCTCCAAGTCCAGAAACCAACTATTGAAGAAAGAATTCGTTTTGGAGTCACCATTGACTCTCTCCTCATTCAAGTATGTCAACCACTTCTGCAAGTCCTTATTAAATTTCTTCACATCCTTAATGGTTTGTTTATCTGTACCATCATACTCTGCCGTCATCTGTTTATTACAGATTTCATCCATGATGCTCTTGATAAGCATTCTGTCTTGAAGTGGGCCAAAAGCGCCTAGAGATACCGAGATGCACTCAGCCGTTCTATTATGTTTCTCAACATTTGTCTTTTTCCCATTTTCATCAACCAAATTCACGTACCCTTTTTCAATCAAAAGATGTGAAGTTCTAAAACATTGAGCCTGAGAGTCTATAAGACTTCCCAGTAAATCTGCCACAATTCTGAATTCATCCCCAGACTTTGCCTTTCTTGTCAAGCTTTTTTTCTTCATCTCAAAAAGCATGATACCTTTTGTGGCCTCAACAACAAGATCCGCTTCGCCTTCTTCTGGTGGAAGATAAGTGCCACTGCAATGCGTTATGCCTTTTTCGGCAAGTTTCTCGTTGATAAAAATCTCGATCAACTTTCCGACTTCCTTATCAATGTCTTTCTGGTTGTCCTCTTTTTCTTGATTGCGTACAACCATCATCAGTGCCTCAAACCACCCCCATGAACCTATTGTTACGGGCAAAGCATATATCTTACCATTTGCTTTAATCAGTGGCTTGTTGGCGGCATTCTCTTTTTCTTCATCTAATGGTGTTCTGAATCCATTGTTTAATATGTCACCACCTGTTGCCACATCATTGATCAATTGTTCAATAGCCCCAATTCCTAGTTCATTCAATTTATCTTTTCTTAGCTCCACACATTTCAATGCATCCGCAACAGAAAGGACATAGTTCATCAATCGCTCATATTCATCAAATGTGTATCCGTTTTCCAACACCCTTCCCGTATCGCGCATATACATAAGCACACGTTTACAGAACATTCTCGTAAACCAAACAGAATGTTGCGTCAGTCCAAAGATGCTCTCCTTATACACCAAATCCCTGAAAAACTCCACCGTGTCTCTGTCTCTGTGGAATAAATCTTCCCATACATTTCCGAAGTTCTGTACAGGGTATTTAAGGAAACAGTAGTTAGTCGCTAGTTTTATAGCATTTCCAAAAGCCTTTGCTGCCTCGCTATTGCTACCTCCGTCTGCATTGATATTTGCCAAAGCTAAGTTTACAAGATAATTGTATGGTTTTACTATTGTCACATCCTTTGGATTAGGCATATTGCCATTCATATCGGTCAAGAATCTTCCTTCTGGTTCCAAATATTCCATTTGCGACAACAGCATGTTCAAGAATCTTCTTCCACCTGCCTTGCGAATCCAGTTGATCAAAGCATCATAGACTATATCGTCATTCTCTGTCACATAGTCACAATCCTCTATCTTTATCTTGAGCCCAAATTTCCGCAACGTCTTTGCAGCCGCTGCACGTCTATGCTCCTTATCATATTCTTTCAGCCAATCTGTTTGTGGCAAAGGCATTTCTTCACTACAGGCCGCTATCACGTCTTGCCAACAAGTATCACTAAAAGTCTTTATGGCACTTTGATTCCAACCAAGATGATTATGAATAATCTCCACTACATCTATATAGCGTTGGTTATCCACACCATCTAGTAGCTGCTCTCTCTGCAAGCCTTTACCCAACCTCTGAAAATCCCTATACAAAAATATTTCATCACTGTCTGATGGAAGTAGTGCTTTGATACGCGCATCTACATTCCCAATCTTTGTGGTCACGGGCTTAAGCAAGCCATCAACAAACTTCTTGAAATCTGCTATTGTCACCATCGCTTCCTATTTTTGTATTTTCTTAATCACCCCCTTCAGACAGTCTTCAATCAGAATATCTGCATAGGTTGTTTTATTTTTTTGTTTCTGTGCCAAGGCCTGCTCTAGATTCCTCACGAACGGCAATTCCGCATCATATACTTGGGGATATGGAACCTGTTGTAAGAAACGTCCGTTCAGAATTTGATAGAGAGCCATCACTTCTTTAGGCTGTATTATATTCACTTTCTTAACTATATCTTCCATCGGAATATGACTTAATATTGGATAACTCAGGAAATCCGGTGTCTTTGTGTCACCATACTGAACAGTCAGTCTATTGGCTAGAGTTGGCAAGTCTTCGTTAAACTGACGGCAAACATCTTTGATTTCATCATTAAGGTTTTTAGTAGTTACTTCATCCATTTTCATTCGTTCATATTCTACTACCCAACGACTTTCTAATGGAATATCATTCTCTAACACATCCAAATTCGTCTTATCGAGCAAACCAAGTGAAGAAACATTGGTATACATCTTATCAATACCCTGTTTTATTTTGAACTCTATTTCTTCCTTAGAAAAAGAAGTTAGTGAACGAAGATGTTGTAGGTATGTTGCCGCATTAATATAAGCCATATTGTCACCATACGCACCATTCTCTACAAACTGTGCTAATTGTACTAAAGCATCCGCCATTTCTTCATTACTCATATTCCACTGCGAATGCATAAGTTTCTGCAACAATACGTACTCGGGGCGTATAGTATTCCTTTGCACCTGACTCTTATATCCTTCCCACACTGCTTTCAGACCTTCCTTATCCAACGACATACCCGCCGTAATAAAGTCAAACATCTGTAGTGAAACAATGACAGGGAAATTATGGGCTTTTACCAACTTCTCAAAGATATACATAATACGACGATTTGTTTTGTCGCGTTGTTTTTCTTCCTTCAACTTTTCCTCCGCCTCATCTTCTTTCGTTTCATCAAACAATCCGTCCGCTTTCTTGTCACCGTCATAAAACTCCCAATCAATTGATGACAGTTCAACATATTGAGCAAACTGCAACCTGTCTTTGTATGTCAACTTGTCTTTTTTATATTCAATTGCAACACCTACCGTACACGCCCATAAAGACAGGAGAAAGCTATCAGCCAAATCTTTGTTCTCATTTTTCAGGAAAGTATCACAAACCTCATAAATCTTACTAAAATGAGCCAATGCGAATTTTAATATTCTGATATTATGCAGTTCTATCAGTAAACCCTTATCTTCTTTATATGAAGGGAAACACGGGTCAATCACCTTCACCGCCTTCTGAGCTGTTATGAACTCGGTAAATGGAGAATGATAGTTCTTTCCGCATAATTCCTTAAAGATTGCTACCACATCAGGTTCATAAACCAAGGTTTTCTCAATCACCTTTTCTTTGAACACAAGCTTTACATCACCCTTCTGCTGCATATAGGAGTTATTGGCTATCACAACTACCTTATAGCTACGTTGTTCAACTAATCCGTTAATGGCCCCCAATAGTGTATGAATGTCAATCGTATCAATCACACGCTCTATATCATCAAGAATGATAACGGTTTTCTCTGAGGGAATAAGTTTATAGAGCAAACTACTGTTGTTGCCCACCAATGTTTTCACATCTACAAAACTTTCAAGCCATGAAATGGAAGAAATAAGTTGCGCTCCTTTAACTACTGCCTTGCCTGTTTTTTCACGACTAATCTGCCACCATTTATTTTTCTCCTTCTCTGTCCCATCACCTTCGCTGCTCTCTGGCCGTTTGTAATTCTCTGCTATTCGAAGTGGTATTTCATTAACCGACTCAATACCGAATAATGACACCTTCACAGTATTCCATCCATCCTGTTGCAAGGCAGGCATTACCACTTTCTCTATATGATAAGTCTTACCACAACCCCATTCGCCCGACACCATCAAAGCGCCGGTACTTTCCATTGACAGATAGTTTCTTATACCGTCTAACATATTATTGTTTATTGGTTCCATAATCACTTCGTTTTTAAATATTCAATCAGTACTTCTCTTGCATAATAATAACCTCTCTCTTTACAGCGTCGTCCTATTAAGATGATTACAGCTAGGGCAATTAACCAAGCCCACCATAAGTCGTAAAACTTAGACATGATAATACTAGCTGATACTATGGCAAGAGTTAACATAACGCGAGAAAAGGCATATTGTGCATTGAAATCTGGTACGCGAGTCTTTTCATTCGAATTTGAGTAAGACATAGCTTTGCCAAACATTTTTCCTTCGCAGGCCTTATCATCATTAAGTTCTTGCTTCAAAGACTTAACAGCTTTCTCATACTCATAAAAACGAATACGTCCAAACCCTGTGTAATTTCGCGTCTTGCCGCAACAATTTGGTTTGGGTGCCTTTAATAGTTTATCAGAAGGCTTGCCTCCCATAAACCAATAATACAAAGGCTCTAATAACGCACTTAATGCATTTAGCATATAGCCCATCACGTATGCTAAAGACAACAATATAGTCACATTGATGTCGTTTATGTCCCAATCAATTACTGTTGAAAGGACAAATAATAAGACAACGCCACTAATCAATGTACTAAGCACATCGTAATACTTGAAGTTCATAATCTTTGAATCTATTATTGTTTGTTTCTTAATGCTATTGCAGGATGTGTCACTGGTGCACTTTGATAAGTTAATGTTCCACTTTTTGAGGTGGAATATACATTACAGTGTTTACTAAGGAAATGCACAACAGCCCGATTGGGATGCTTTTTGCTACCCTTGGCACTAATAACAGCACTTGATGGTTTTAGCATTTCAATTACTTCGGTGGTCAAATTATGCTTACTTCCATGGTGAGGCACTTTTAATGCACTACCGGGAATAGTCCGAGGATAATCTTCAACAGCATCCTTCAATGTTGCACTGCACGCATCACCAGCCAACAAAAAGTTTCGGCCATTAGGGTGAAAAAGTAAGATCAAACTTGACATATTAGTAGGCGAATCCTCCTTTACTTCATCCATCACACTTTGTGCTTCTTCCTCTGTAGGCAATTCGTCTTCTGCATAGTTTTCTGCATCTGTCTCATCCTCTAACTCGGCAAAGTTTATAGCCATTTGATAGCATGCATCTTGGAAGAATTTCAATCTTGGACCAATTACCATCAAAGGCATACCCACAACATCTAGCCCTAAAGTGGGTTCAACTAAATGAGAGTACCTTATTGCCTCATCTATCAAATTTCGAGTCGAATCAGTAGGGTGATTATAAACAGCCTTAGCAGCTCTTTCCAATTCACCGACATTATACTGCAACCTTCTATAATCATTCCGCATAAGCGTATCAGGCCTACGGATATAGAAATTAGATATTTCAACCTGCGAATCAGTAAGCAAGTCGAAGAAACCACCTTTGTGATCTTTATCAGGATGAGTGCAGAAAGCGTAATCGATGATATATTTATTGTTTTCCTTATGCTTCACATAGACTTTGACTTTATTTGCATCACCAACATTCCCTGCATCAACCACCGCAGTCCACCACCGATAACCATCATGGTAGTTGACGACTATAGCGTCTGCATCCTTAACATCAATTATCGTAACTTCGTATTGCATATCGTAATATTTATTATTCATTAGTTTTTATTTGGAGCAACATTACTCCAATGTAAATTTGAGCAAAAACAATGCCAAATACTTTGATGATAAAAGTTGTATCGAAATGGGTCACAGTAATTTAAAACATTGTCAAATTGGCAGACATTTGTCATGGATGCAACGAAATAATGTCATAGAAAACAAAATCGTCTTTTTTCCTTATTGTGGTTTAGTTTAAGGTATGAAAATGGCATTCATGAATGGAAATTTGGTTAATAATCACAAAAAATACATTATTTATATAATATAAAAAAGGAGTTTGACTTATAAAAGAAAAAAAATTATTATCTTTGTCTCGCAATTTAAAATGTTAAACATGGAAGTTAAGGATTTAAATAGGCTAAAACTTGTGCTGGTTCAGAAGAAACGCACTGCAGTATGGCTTGCGGGAGAACTTGGCGTATCTCCTGTTACCGTTAGCAAATGGTGTTCTCAAAAGACTCAACCAGATTTGAAAACCTTAAGCAGAATAGCAGAATTGTTAGAAGTTGATAAACGCGAACTTTTAACCGAAGATTGATTATGACCTATACGAGTGATTCACATATCATGTCTGTGAAGGATGTCAAAACATTCTTTCATCACATAGTGTCTGAGCGGAAGGTCAATTTTCATCCTGATGATATGTTCGAAGATTACGTCTCATGTGAAGGTGGCATTAACACATTCACACTTGGCGAATGTGCCATATATAATCGACTTATGGATGAAAGTTTTGCCGTATGCAATAATGAAGGAGTAGATATATACGCAATCGGACTTGAAGAGTTGCAAACAGCCCTTGAATTAAAAATGGTTTAATAATGGCGAAGAAAAAAGAATATACCGTATTGGACTTGTTCTGTGGAGCAGGTGGATTGTCAAGAGGATTTATCGATGCTGGATTCTCAGTGAAACTCGGTGTAGATTTTGACGATATGGCGTTGAAGACTTTTGCTGCAAATCACGAAGGAGCTGTGGCAAAGAAACTAGACTTGTTCAATCTCGATAACGTAGATAAAATAAAGGAGTTCTTCGATGAGAATAACTATGCATTAGATGTTCTTGTTGGTGGACCTCCGTGTCAAGGTTTTTCTTTGGCAGGTCCTCGTCAGATTGACGACTCGAGAAATAAACTTTACCAAGCAATGGTCAAAACAGCTCGCATTCTGCGCCCAAAAGCCGTCGTGTTGGAAAATGTTCCCGGAATGATTCAACTTCATGGTGGACTTGTAAAAGAGAAAATCATTGACGATTTTACAAAACTCGGCTACAAGATGGGTGAGCCCAAAATTCTATATGCTCCAGATTATGGAATTCCACAAATAAGAAAACGTGTAGTGTTTGTTGGTTTGTTGGAGTCCGATACAGAATTTGAGTACCCCAAGCCAATATGTAAACCAGAAGATTATGTAACTTGTGAACAAGCAATCGGCGATCTGCCACCACTCATCGATATAATTGGTGATAAAATTCAGAGTTACCCATGTGAGCCTCAATCTCCATATCAGGTGCTCATGAGAAGTGGTTCTGAAGCTATATATAATCACGAAGGAACAATACACGATGCCAAAACAAAGAAATTTATTGCAATGGTTCCTGAGGGTAAGAACTATAAGTCTTTGCCACCAGAATATGCTGGTATATATAAATATCACGAGGCATTGACTCGTTATCACAGCAAGAAACCATCCCCTACAATCAACACAGGGCATCGTTCACATTTCCATTATAAGTGGAACAGGATCCCTACAGTAAGAGAAAGCGCAAGACTCCAGTCTTTTGACGACAAGTTTATCTTCTATGGCAATAAAACTCAGCAATATAGACAGGTTGGCAATGCTGTTCCTCCAATGTTAGGAAAAGTGGTAGCTTCAGAAATTTTAAAATGGCTAAAGAAAAATGGCAAATAAGGCTAAGACAAATAACAAAATAAAAATGCTCGATCTGTTTGCTGGTTGTGGTGGGCTAACTGACGGTTTTATGCAAACTGGCTGTTATAATGATATTGCAGCAGTTGAATGGAAAGAACCACAAGTTCGCACCCTTCGCAATCGGCTTCTCACCAAATGGAAGAAGACTAATGCAGAAGAGAGTGTTCTTCATTTTGACATACAAAGAGAAGATGAGCTATTTAGCGGTTGGAGTAATGACCCAGACTTTGGTGATAGCAAAGGACTTGATTATTACGTAAACGAGGCTTCCGGAATAGACATTATAATTGGAGGGCCTCCATGTCAGGCATATTCTGTTGCAGGACGCGTAAGAGACGAACATGGCATGGAAGATGATTATCGTAATTTTTTGTTTGAACACTATCTGTCCATCGTTGATAGATACCGCCCAGACTTGTTCATATTTGAGAATGTACCAGGTATTTTAAGCGCAGCTCCACACGGGAAAAAAGTATCAGAAATTATTCCAAAGGAATTTGCCAAGAAAGGGTACATCATTACAAATGATTTGCCGAATGCTATAGTAAATGCGGCAGATTATAATGTGCCGCAGAATCGCAAAAGGGTAATTATGGTAGGTATAAATAAGGAAGTCTTTGGTGGTATTGACATTCAAGCCATGTTGAAAGACTTCTACGAAAACATATTGCCTTCTCACAAAGGCAAAACTATAACTGTCCGTCAAGCCATTGGTGACCTTCCCAAGTTAGAGGCTTATTGGGATGAAGAACATCATAGCAAACGAATCTCGCATTCGACTCCTTCTTGTGATTTGACTTGGCATCAGCCCCGTTATAACAACACAAGAGATATGGAGACATACAAGACACTGGCAGAAGACATAGAATCTGGCAAACGAGAATATGACAGCAAGAAGATTTCTGAATTGTATGAAGAGAAAATTGGTTCTAAGTCTCCTATCCATAGATACCACGTACTAGATCCTGACCAACCAAGTACAACAATTATTGCACATTTGCATAAAGATGGCAACAGATTTATTCATTATGATTCAAAGCAAGCAAGAAGTATTACGCCAAGAGAAGCTGGACTATTGCAAAGTTTTGACAAGGATTTTGAATTTCTTGGTGCTAGGGGCAGTGTCTATGAAATGATTGGTAATGCTGTACCGCCCCAATTAGCAAAAGCATTAGCCGAATCAATAGTTGAATTGCTAAAGAAATATAAACCAGAGAAATATGCCTAAATACCTTTTTACGTCAGATCAGCGCATATCAGCACTACCTGAAAGAATACAATGGGTCGCGAAATTCATACACTCTGGGCATAATGTTTCAGAGATTGCAGATAAGTCTGACAACAACAATGCAGCGACATTGAAATTCTACTATAATTTACATAGTGGAACGGAAACTTGCGAAAAGGCGGTAGCAGATCCTGTCTTTGTGATTAGAAATTTTGTCCTAAAATTTCAGTTCCCAAATGTAAGGACACAAGAATCTTTGCAAAACACAATAAGCGAAAGACTTCTTCTTGCGCCTTATAGGTCTGTTGTTTCATTGTTGGTTGCTCTCGCTGAAATAACTAAATGCAATACTTCAGCAATGAGCATGAGTGAAATTTTGTATTATGTATTCTGTAACCCTACTGTATATAATAATCCCGCTGTAAATTACAAGGAAATAGCAAAGCAAATCCTTGATTCAAGAGAAAAAAATGAAGATTTTGAGAACGCAGTAGGTAATTTACTCGAATGGAATCAATACGGAAGACAGTCCCGAGAGCTAATCAATGTGCTGACTTACTCTTCTAAATGTTTTTCTTTCTCAAAGGGAATCTTAAAGTATTCAACCACACATGAAGACTATATAAAAGATAAGGATTTTATCAATGAACTAATTACATACAACAAGTTTTGGTATCCTACCGATTCACAGAATTATAATTTGGCAACTTCAGAATATATCAGTTATATGAATACAGTTAATACACCATACAGCGTAGTGGAGTTCTCACCAAACACAGTGGAACCGAAAAAAGAAGTAGAACATAAAAAACTTCAACAAATTTTCTATGGCGCACCTGGTACAGGCAAATCTCACACTATCAATGAGCGGATTGAGGGTGAAAGCGTAATCCGTACCACTTTCCACCCCGATAGTGACTATTCGACCTTTGTTGGTGCGTACAAACCAACAATGGGCTTACTTCCTATATGTGACGAGTTAGGACAACCAATGAAGATCGGTTCTACGGTACTCCATAAAGAGCAGATTATCTACGAGTTTGTCGATCAGGCATTCCTTCAGGCTTACGTGCAAGCATGGAAGTTCTATGCAGAGAATAGTGACACAGCAAAGAAGCAGTATCTTATCATCGAGGAGATTAATCGAGGCAACTGTGCTCAGATATTCGGTGATTTGTTCCAACTGCTTGACCGCAACGATAGTGGTTTCTCCGTATATCCAATCAATGCCGATAAGGATATGAAGAAGCAGTTGGCAAAGGCTTTCAAGAAAGATGGAGTAACTATCACCATTCCAAATGCAGATAAGATTAACGCTTTATATAAAGGAAAAGATATAGTAAGCAAGGTGCTTTCTGGTGACATCCTTGTATTGCCTAACAATCTTTATATTTGGGCAACCATGAACACCAGCGACCAGTCGTTGTTCCCTATAGACTCTGCATTCAAGCGTCGCTGGGAGTGGCAGTATATGCCTATTGGAAAGGGATATGACGAGAAAGGTCAAGAAATTAAATGGGCCATAGAAGGTGCAACTAAAAAGTTTAGTTGGTGGTCATTCCTCGAAAAGATAAATGCGCAGATTGGAGAAGCGACACAGTCAGAGGATAAGAAGCTTGGTTTCTTCTTCTGCAAGGCTACTGATGGAGTAATCTCGGCAGAGAAGTTTGTTGGCAAGGTCATCTTCTACCTTTGGAATGATGTTTTCAAGAACAATGGCTTTGAAGGTCCAATCTTCAAGGATGTTGACGGAACAGAATTGTCATTTGCCAAGTTCTACAAGTCAGATATGAAGGGCAATGCTATCGTACAGAAGGATAAAGTAGAGCTCTTCTTGAACAACCTTGGTGTTGAAGAATTTAAGGATGGGAATATACCATCAGAGGAACCAGAAGAAGATGAGGACGGAAATCAAGCGTCATCCCCTTCAACGGGACGTGACTATACAAAGTTCTCAATTAACGGTGTCGGTAATTATGCCAAAAACAACCTTGCTGCTGAATGCGTGAAGAAGTATATTGAGCTTAACCCGACCAAAACAGCAGAAGATGTGTTAAATGATTGGCGAAGCCTAGGTAATATCGTACCTCACTTCATCGAGTCAAAGGAACAATATGATGCAAGAACCGACAACAGCAAACGCTCTCACGAGATTGCATGTGGTGGAGCTGTCATTTATGTTGCTCATAATGGATATGGTAACAATGGAAAGGTACTTGTCTTAATGGATGCAGTCAATCAAAAGGATTGGGGTATTACCATACAAAAAAATGTTTAGAAGTAATCACATTGGAATATGAATAATTGGAAAGAAGCGGCTCTTGACGCATTGCATAGAAGCATTCAACCCGTACCGCAAGAACTCAATGAAATTGATTGGAAAGGAGGATTGTCGAGCAAGACTGATCGCCTAGCTCAGCATATTTGCGCCTTTGCCAATCTAAGTGGAGGTGGTTTCCTCGTTTTTGGAATTAGCGATGATGCCGAATTTGAGGAACTTGACAAAGCGACGATCGAGGAGACCACAAAGAAACTTGGCAATATAGCCAAAAACAACTTAGCGTGGTCCATACAGTTGGAACATGCAGTTCTCGAATATGAGGGTCATGCGCTTCTTTTCATACGTATTCCAGAACAGCAGAATAAACCAGTATATCTGCGAGGACGTGATATTTATGAGGCATACATACGCTCGGCTGGTCATACAGTCAAGATGTCGCGTGAGCAGGTACACGAAATGCTAGCCCTGTCACATGGTCTTACGTTTGAAAAACGAGTTGCTCGTAGTGCCGTTATGGATGAAACTGTATTGGAGCTTCTCGATTACGAAAAACTATATGAACTAATAGACAGGCGCATTCCCCAAGACAAGAGTCGCATCATGAATCAGATGTGTGAGTTTGGCATGATAGAACGCAAGGATGACCGATACGACATTCTCAATCTTGGAGCAATATTGTTTGCAAGAAAGCTTAAGGATTTTGGACTTGAGAACAAAGAGGTCATTGTACGTAAATATTCTGGGACGAACAACCTCGTTATGGAGCTGGAGTACAAAATGTCTGTTGGCTATGCTGTTGGTTTCGAGGATATGGTTGATACTGTCATGCGATTTACTAGCAAGGAGAAGATTGAGGTACGACGAGAAGCCGTTCCAACCTATCCTCGTGTTGCTGTAAGAGAATTTGCTGCAAATCTCATGGTTCATCAAGATTTTGGAATAACAGGTATGCCTATCACCATAGAGGTGTTTACTAACCGTCTTGTCATGACCAATCCAGGAGCGTGCTTGAATGATGTAAACCGCCTTATTGATCTTCCTCCTCATTCTCGTAACGAGGGTATGGCACAGTTGATGCTTCAACTTGACATGTGCGAACGTCGAGGAAGTGGTTACGATAGAGCAGTAGCCGCCATTGAAGAAATGCTACTGCCTGCATACAAGGTTCAGAGTGGCGATGACTATACCCGAGTATTCATGTTCCCCATGAAGGCATTGAAAGACATGACTAAGGAGGAAAAGGTTATTGCATGTTATCAACATGCGTGTCTCTTATATGAGAACAATCTAAACCTGACGAACCAAGCTGTAAGAGAACGCTTCGGGCTTGACAAGAACAAGAGTAGCGTAGCGTCACGTATAATTGCAGATACAGTAGAGCGTGGACTTCTAAAGGTTTCTGACGAACAAAACACATCTACGAAATACGTATCATACATTCCATTCTATGGATAGTTTTTCTTTGCAGAGCAAATCCAATATTTATATAACATGTTGAGTTTCAGCTACTTTTTCTTTGCAAAGTAAGTCCAATTTATTGGTGTTGGCTTTTGATTGACAAATTAATTATGAGAATCATCATAGAAGAACATAAATATGCAGCAGCTGACGTTAAGGACGTTCTTAAAGGCATTGATGCCCTTGAAAATGTCGAAGGCTATGTCAGTGTGAATTATGTCGGCTATTTCTATAATACCGACAAAGATGTTCGTGACTGTGTATTTATCCTTCCCAAGGTACTGTTGGAGGATGTTGATGGCAAGGAGCTAGTCTTTGGCAAATACGCTCCAGAAGAAATAATAAATCTCGACGCTCACAATCCTTTAACTCAGCCTGAGAAGGACTTCATCTATGAATTTGCCGTATGGATATATCGTGCTATAGTAGTATTCCATAACGACAAGCGAAACAAGACAAGCATCGTTTATCACAGGAAAATAGCCGAGGTTGGCAATGGAGGCAAACGTCTGAGCAATACCTTCCTTGACATTCTGTTGTCATTGGTACAATTCAACAAGAACAACCAGGATTTCTTTTTCTACATACTCCGCAATATCCATGCAGGATTCAACAAGATAAATTGGAACCGAACAATAGCAACAACTCCAGCAATCATTCAAGACTGCAATGCCGTTTATCTGCGTCCCGTGAACAAAAAGAGACAGATCAACTTTGACGAAGAGTTGCTTGTAATCTTCTTCTCTATCTTGAACTACATCCATGAGCACTACGGGTTCCCTGTATCTATCAACTGTAATTTTGAATTGATTACAGGCAAGCAATTTAAGGTGTATCTGAACGGCATGGGCAAGATGCGCTTGAAGCAGATAAAATATAAATATTTCTCCGACAAGGCTTTGGAGCTATGGGACTTGTGTTATGCCTTCTTTGACTCTGCCCGACAGATTTATGTAAGTTCAGACCAAAAGGAATACCTCTTAGTCAAGAATTTCAATATCGTGTTTGAGTCAATCATTGATGAACTAGTGGGTGACAGGAACATTCCTGCAGGCTTGAAAGAACAGGATGATGGCAAGCGTATCGACCATATGTATAGTTATCAAGGGTTGACCACATACGAAGAGGATAAGCCAATCTATTATATAGGTGACTCCAAGTATTACAAGCGTGGCAATAAGATTGGCAAGGAATCTGTTTATAAACAATTTACATACGCAAGAAACGTCATTCAATGGAATCTGAACCTATTCATGAATGATGATAGGGATGATGAAGAATTACAGTATGACAAGAAGAACTTCGGCAATGTACCGAAGTTACGTGATGACGTGACTGAGGGCTACAATGTGATACCCAACTTTTTCATCAGTGCAAAGTTGAACAAGGAACTGAGTTACAAGGATGAGGTTGAGATAACAGACAAAAAGAATACTCACTTCTCAAACAGCCACTTCGAGAATCGGTTGTTTGACCGTGACACGCTACTCATCTGTCACTATGATGTCAACTTTCTCTATGTTGTGTCTCTATATGCAAGAAACAATAGTCTCCAAAAGGAGGCTTGGAAAAAGAAAGTACGAGATAACTTCCGTTCTGAGATACAGAGGATGGTGACTGAACAGTACAGTTTCTATGCTATGCAAGCTCATCCGAATGTAGATGCCAAGAACTATCTGAAGGAACACTTCCAACAGACGCTTGGTAAGATATTCACTCCCTTTGGTAATGATGAAGTATTTTCATTGGCTCTTGACAAAAAGGATCCAGAAGGTAACAACGATGAGTTACTGTCCGAACTGCGAAAGCATTTCTTTGTGATAGAGAATGGCATTGGAGAGAATCCGGAACCGACTCTATCAGAGATTATAGAAAAAGAGGGTGATAAGTATAAGGTTCAACAGATGGTTGGGCAGAAGTGCCTTATCTTTAATCTTTTGGGAGATCAATACACAAATAGTGAAGTTAAACTCGCAACTGATCAACGCTTTGGTATTGCAATTCAATCGGAGGAAGGCCACAATGTTCTACACCTTGAAGAAGGTATGACTTCAATTGCATATCTTGTTATAACCAACAAGAAAGAATGTAAGGTTTATAACGTGGAAAAGAACCCAATGTTCCTTACAGGACAGGATTGTAAAGGAATGCTCACGACAAAGAAGGAGGCTCTTGTCTATCTTGTTTTCAAGGTTAGTATTCCTCACGAAGATGTAAGCAGAATCATGTCAAACATGGTTGATATGGAGAAAGTCAGAACGCTCTTTGGCTATGGTCATGGCATAAAGATGCTTGATTTTAATTCTATTCTAAAAAACGAGTAAGTAAAGCATTTGGCAATTAAGAGCAGTTCCAAGCGGAACAGCTCTTTGATTTGATTATTGACCATAATACCATGCTATTAGCAAGGCCATACTCCCTGCCACTACAGAGATTCCGATGGTAAAGAAGAACCAGAAGAACCACTGGGCATAATGCCCCAGATAGCAACCATCATATTCCTTGTATCGCTTCTGAACCCTCCTGCGTTCTTCGACAAACATAGCGTTGACCTCACGGATATGTTCTTGCATCTTTGCAAGCATCCATTTGTGTTCCTTGTCAAACAGGTCTTGTATCTTCTGCCAATCAGCATTAGCCACATTCACTGAAACTTTCAGTTTTGTGGGTGCGTCTTTAAGAACATTGTCAATATGCGTATTGATGGAATCAACTTTACCACGGATGTCTGTGACGGTAGAGTCCAGCTTCCTTTCGCATCGCTGATACTGCTGGATAGCAGACTCCAATTGAAGAGTGGCATTGATCCAAGTATTTGTGGCTTTGTCAATGTCCTCACTTAACTTTTTGAGTTCTGGCGCACGATTAACCACAGCATCCTCGGCATCCTTCTCCAGAATATCCTCTTCGACTTCGGTCATCATTTCATCGAAGTCGGGCATATTCTCATTGCTTTTACTTTTTCTGATATTTGACATATTGAATTGATTTAACGACGATAACCTCGTTTAATTGACTTTGGCTTACACATGGAGTGAGCCATCTGGAGGCATCGGCGAGCATAGGTACATTCGTCCTCGTCATCCTTCTTGCCCCAGCCAGATTTAGGAGCGGAACCGCCACCGCCTCCACAAGATTCGGACATGGACGTAGCGGCATCGATGTAGCCAGCAAAGAGAAGCATGGCAGTATGGGCAACGTTCTCAACTGTTGCGATCTCATTGCCTTCAGGAACCTGAGCCTCATTGAAGAAGATGTCCTTGACCGAATCAGGAATCCAGACCTTCTTAACCTCACTGCCAGTATCGATGTTGAAAACAGTCTTTGCAGGTGTAGGCTTGGGCTGAACACTCGGCTGAATTTTGGTCTGGGTAAATGTCGGATTTGGAGTTACTGGGCGAGTCGGACGGGTGCTTGGTATAACAGTCGGTGAAGCTGGCTTCACCTTGACCTGAGTAGGCGCTGGATGGAGCTTCTTCCATGAGGCTTCAAGCTGTGATACCATGAATCTCCGACCAATCTCGGAAGCCTTGAATACAGATGCATTCTTGCAGATGGTATAGCCGACAAGTTTCTTGCTCTTGTCATAGCGAGGTGTAACCTCATAGCCTTTCATACGAAGCATCTTGAAGTAGAAGTCAATGTCGAACTCCTGCATATTCCGAAGGGTGTATTCACAAAAGTCTGCTATCTCTTTCTTTCGCATGTCACGTATCTCCTTTGGCTGCTTCCAACCATGACGCATGTTGATAATTTCCGCAGCCATCATTGCTCGCGTGTGAATATCATGAACATCATTAGTGTTTCCGTCAAGGTCAACACGGCAGCAGTCCATGTGCAGGTGCAGCGTACCGGACTTAGAATCGGAGTGAAGTCCACCGACGTTCATTGAGTTGCGGAAATTGGTCTTCACTTCATTCTTCATGCCCTTGGGGATGAGTCCGAGGGAGTCCATCGTTTCCAGACTTTCATCTTGAAGGTTCGCCCAATCATTCATGGTGAAGTTTTCTGCCTCTTCTTTGGAGGGGGAGATTACAAACTGCACCATGAGGCGTTCCAAAGCTCGCCCCACTGTCCTGTCCTGCTGATGCAGCTGGCAGTGATGCTTCATCATATACCAGATGGCAGTCGGATCGATACCTTCAGGCATGTGGTTTACCTTGACCAACTTTGCTTTCTCCTTCTCCAATGCGTACCTTACGGCATTACCGCCGTAGGGTACAACTTTTGCAAGCATAATCATGGTTCGTTCTTTTCTTTGGTCAGTACAGGTGATGATATATTGTCTTCGATGCTATACCAATGTCGGATGAGTTCTGCAACAGACTTTATCCACCATGTCATGAACTTCTCCGTCCTGAAGAGTTTCAACTTTTCCTCTTCCGTTTTCTTGGAGAGGACGCTGGTGATTTTTATCAGGTCAGTCCTTGCATAGACAAGGGAGTTAAGGGCATCGACCTCTTCCTTGGTTAGTCGTTGCCGAGGATGATGCTTCAAGGCTGTTTCGGTCAGATAGCGATTCAGGCTTATGCCACATTCTTTGGCAAGCTCTTTGAGTTTCGACCAGACTTCATCCGTACATCTGAAAGCATGTACTCTGGTCGTCGGTTTCTTGGTTATCTTCTTTTTCTTCATTGTCAATAACTTTTAATGAAAGGGATGAATATAAAACTGGTTAGAAAGAAGGACAAGGTCTGCGAGCCTGCGAGTAGCCCGAGAAACTTTTAGGAGTGCAAGAACAGGGACACCTGTTTTGTACTACAAAAGGATTTCTCGAAAAGTCCCTCTAAAATATCGGGACTTTGAACTCCAAAGTTCCCGTTAGGGTTTATAAGTCCGTTTCGGTTTACCCTGCGTCCTGCATCGGCAAATTTCCCATGGGATGAATTGGACGATGCAGGTCGCAGTCCGCAGTCCGAGTCCTTCAAGGTTGTAACTAGTCACTTCGGGAACCATTAGGATGGTCGTAGTCATCAGACTTCTGACAGTAGCCTCCATTGTCATCAGATGAGATGCCATCTGACCGTGGCGATAGTCTCCCCTCCAGTGACGATAAAGGTCCATTTCTTTTCCCTTCGTTCTGACTGCCATCGGCTTCTATATAGGAAGAAGGAATGTCAGCAGACTGAGGGGAATTGTAGTCCAGAGAAGAATCGGAAGATTTTATCTCAGTCACAGATTTACCCACATCGCCATTGTCATTAGATGGTGATGATGTATGAGACACAGATAGATCGGCAGACTGAATCATACCCACGTTTCCTGTTTGGGAATTGTCGGTATCACATTCAGGACCTTCCTCACCAATGTTTTTGTCGTCTGACACTTCAATAGTGAATACCCTTGCTGGTGGAACTTCCGCGGTGACGATTGCAGTGCCGTCGGTATTCCTTCTTGTTGCGAAAGGATTCTTGATGAACCTGCCATCCACATACCAGCCAGAAAAAGCATGAAGCGTATGGATGCGGTTATCTCCCACTTTCTGTGAAGAGGAAATCCCCAGAGCCTCCATCGCCTCTATAAGTTTGGGAACCGTCTTGCGGTCTTTATCCCAAAGCTTGGCAAGTTGGATGTTGTCAACCATTACTTGGCCGGGCAAGATTTCAACCTGTTGAACCTTGCTTATCTGTACATGTTTCGTTTCGCGTTCAGCAAGTTCTACAAGTGACAAGAAGCATTCCATGCGGTCAATCTTGTACTTCTTGCTGCGGAGATACTTCATCTGATCCTCGGACAGTGTGAAGCAGTAATGAATTTTTTGTGCGTTCATATTTATTTAATTTTGAATTTTATCCCCTTCCTGAGGTTTTACAGTTGGTTCATCATTCCAACTGGATTTGTTCGGCTTGCGCTTGTGCGATGCAAGGATGGCAGCGTTCTGCTCCTCATCCGTCAAAGGAATGGAATTCTTGCGGTTTGCTTCCAGCCACTTGTCAATCTCATCAAGGTAGATGACCCATCGCTTGCCTGGCTTGGAGCCGGGGATTTCCCTGTTTGCGAGTTTCTGATAGATGGTCGCAAGGGGAATGTTGGTGTACTCGGCAACCTGCTCTGGCGTGACAGGGCGGTGTCTGTTCTCTC
>JAEEGJ010011141.1_pt1 | contig 22974 bp, 17 predicted proteins | sample 8958761 | NCBI WGS metagenome assembly JAEEGJ01 (sample SAMN16246546, study PRJNA631951) | gut metagenome | biome: gut microbiome; feature: rumen; material: RS-attached | host: Bos | place: Iran: Karaj | collected 2018-10 | reverse complement strand
CCCAACCTGTAATTTTTTACAGGTACTGTGCCTTGCAAACTCGTAGGCTATATTCATAAAACTTTCATTCCAAGTCATAATTCTCTCCCGATTTTACTGGAAAACAATATCCCCGGTATCTACACCCATTCCTTCAAGCACAGCCTTCATTGTTTCAGTTGTTGCCCACACATCAGGCTCGTAGCCTTTTCCATCACCTGAATAATTTAACGGTAAATCTTTTGAAAAATCAGTTGAACCAAAATATATGGAAACACCCAAATCCTTATTTTCGTATACCTTACAGTTTCCATAATTCTGCATGCCACCGGAATGTGTACCAACAAGCCTGCAATCAAACAGACACTTAGACCGCCCAAAAACATTCCAGACTTCACCTGAACTAAAACTCCAGTTATCCTGAAGAATGATTACTGTACCAGCATATTTATTTGCATTCAAAACCTTTATAAGCGAAAACTGCGGCGTATCGTCTCCACCATTATTTGAACGTGCATCAAGAATAAAAAAATCTTTGTTCAATGCCAGATATGCAGAAGCTCCAATCTTTGTTTTGTAATCTGTACCCGTACAATCTGTAAAGCGGACATAATAAGCATTTGAAGTTTCGTTTTCAAAATAAGTACCAGGTGCATCTATACTCTTACTCGTTCCTTCATCCTTTGCAGGATTCTGACGATAAAAGTAATCACCCGCTAAGATATAAAAATGACAGTCATCTATATATTTATCAAACAATCTGGTTAAATCAGAACCATTGTGACAGCTTAACAATGCTATTTTTGAAAAGCCTCTTTTTTTCATTGCTGAAAAGCCGGCATATTTTAAGCTCATAGTTTTCCATATATAACTCAACTGTTCTTTAGAAAACTTGATATCATCTTGATTTATAAATGACGAATCAACAAAAATACCATCAGCACCATTCACCTGCCTGATTGTAAACTTACCGTCATTCAAAAACTCAAGAAGCTTTTCTTCACACGATTCGCCATAAAGATTTTTATAAGAATATTCAGAGAGGGATAAACAGACATTTGTTCCAATTATACTTTCATAATCCGCGGGTGCAGAAATTACCGTGTAATACAAATACTTTTCCTGCTGATTTTCCTGAAGCTGCCAGCCATCCTTTTTGTTTTCTGCGAACAGAGTTGTACACAGTAAAAACAAAAAGGATAATAATTTTTTTTTCATTTTAGTGCTCACAAGCTCTAACGGTACAACTTCACTCCGCTTCTGTCAATTGTCTTTTCGCAGGCTTCCCACAAGCCCTGAAGGTAAGTTGCACCAAGAGCGCGGTCATACAAACCGTAACCAGGCATTGCCTTTTCGCCCCAAATCATACGGCCGTGGTCTGGGCGGATAACTCCATCAAAACCAGTTTCGTACAAAGTGCGCACAATCTTAAACATATCAAAGGTACCGCAGCTTGACAGATGAGCAGACTCCTGGAAATCAAGAACAGGATCATCAATTGCAGTATTGAACTTAAGGTTTCGTACATGTGCAAAGTGAATGCGTCCTTTAGCGGCTTTAATAAACTCACACAAATCATTTTTGCGGTTTGTTCCATAGCTTCCTGTACAGAAGGTTAAACCATTGTGAGGATTATCAACAGCCTTGAGCATTCGGCAAACACCCTCCTGACTTGTGATGATACGCGGCAAACCAAATACCGGCCAGGCAGGATCATCCGGATGAATTGCCATATCAATATTATACTTATCACAAACAGGCATAATCGCCTTCAGGAAATACACCAGATTGTTAAAAAGCTTTTCCTGATCAACCGATTTATACATTTCAAAAAGCTCTTTTACGCGGGCCATACGCTCCGGTTCCCAACCCGGCAGAATAAAACCGTTAGAATCTTTATCTATAGAAGCAAACATTTCTTCCGGCTTTACACCATCAATAGCCTTTGAATTATAGGCAAGAACCGTTGAACCATCTTCGCAGACACGGGCAAGCTCAGAGCGGGTCCAGTCAAACACAGGCATAAAGTTGTAGCATACCATGTGAATGTCTTCCTGGCCCAAGCGTTCCAAAGTTTTTATGTAATTTTCTATATATTTATCACGGTCTCCACCGCCAATCTTAATGTCATCGTGAATGTTTACGCTTTCAATACCGGCAATTTTGAGCCCCGCAGCTTCAACCTCGCCCTTTATTTTCTTTATAGCAGCAAGTTCCCACGCATCACCAGGTACAGAATCATACAAGGTTGTAATAACGCCATGAACTCCAGGCACCTGTCTAATCTGCTGCAGGGTTACGGAATCAAAACCAGTTCCGTACCATCGTAATGTCATTTCCATAAAAAAGTCTCCTTAAGATAAACCTCTCGAGTTATTGTTTGAGTATACCATTATTTTTGTGATTTATCAACTAATATACTTGTATGCTAGTATTTAAGAAAAACACCGCCGCTAAAATATATTCTTTATAAATCTCTTGAACCTGCTTTCCTTTGAATAGCCTTTTTCTTCCAGAACAGCACACGCATCACTATAGCCAAGATCAATCAATTCGCTTATGTTTTCCGGGTCAAAGTTTACAGTACCTTCTACAAAGTCTCCAAGCGATTTTGAAGGAACAATCTGAATAAGCTCCTTACCGTTTGTTTCTTCTTCACTAACCCATTTGCTTGTATACGAATTATTGATTTCATCAGCTGATTTCAAATAAACTACGATTATTTTATCAACCTTATTTGACTTTGCAGCCGGTAGAACAGGAACATTTTTACCGCCAACCGATTCAAAACCGCCGTCAATATATTCATAAGAACGGCCTACAACACTTCCATTTTCAATTATATTTGCAGAAAGTCTTGTAGATTCATAAACAAGCGGAAATGCCGAAGAGGCCATAAGAATATCGTTTACATTTGTGTTATTAAGCTGCTCATTCAACTTAAAATAATGAACATTATTCATGCCGAAAAGCCAGCCAAGTGTATTTATGAGTAAATAGCCGTCCTTTGGAATAGCTGTTGCATAAACTTCGATCCCGGATTTTTCAAGCTTTTCAAGGGAAATATATTTTTCCATTATTTCCTTCAGGGTATCGCGCTCAAAAATGCCGTCGCTGTGAGCTTCGCTGAAAATGTATTCCGAAATGTTTTTTATAGTTCCCTTTGCAAGACCAATGCCTGTATCTGCAACAAAGGTTACTCCATCAAGCAGCTGAGTTAATAATTCGTTGCCCATTGGGGACAATTCTTCGGGCAAACCGTATGGATTATCCTGCATGTTTCTTGAACCAAGATTATTTTTTGCATTACGAACCGCAAAGGCTGCAACCTCAGAAAAAGTACTTGTATCTGGCATTAAAAAAGATGAATAGCCTACTTCTTCGCGCCAGAGCTTTTCTGCTTCTCCTGCATTGGAACACGCAAACAAAGCCGCATTCAAAGCGCCAACAGATGTTCCCGAAATAACAGTTATATCATCAGTAATTCCATAATCTTCCAAAGCTTTCCAGACACCAACCTCGTACGCACCTTTAGCACCACCGCCGGATAAAACAAGTCCAAAGCCTTCTGCAAACAAGGCTGCAACCATAAAAGAGAACAATGCAAGAGCCGATAATGTTTTTTTCATGTATTATCCCCCTGGAAATAATGTGTTTCAAAATGTGTTAAAACAATGTGTTTCTAGAATAAAATGATTTCAGCATTAAAAAATTACACTTATTCGGCAAGCGTCATTTTTAGAACCACATCTTTTTTATTTCTGTGTACTGTAATTTCAACAACATCACCAGGCTTTTTGCTTTCCAATGCAGAATAATAATCAGCAAGAGAAGAAACTGTTATATCGTCTATTTTTGTGATGATGTCGCCGCCAAGGTAAATAATACTGTTTCTGTTTCCGTAATAAACAGCTTCCGTTCCGCCTTTAAGACCGGCTTTTTCTGCATTTCCGCCCTTTTCTACCTTTGATACAAGAATACCGCTTGAAATATCAAGTCCTACATACTGTGCAATTCTCTTGTTCAGCTGTATGATTACAGCATCGATTGTACCGCGCTGAACTTTTCCATATTTAATCAAATCGGAAACTACACGTACAGCTGTTTCGGAAGGTACTGCAAAACCAACACCAGCAGAGCTGCCGGAATTAGACATTATCATTGTATTTATACCAATCATTCTTCCGTTTGTATCGAGCAGAGGACCACCAGAGTTTCCCGGATTAATTGCTGTATCTGTCTGAATCATATTACGGATAATCCGCTTGTTTGAGTTCTGGATAGGACGACCAAGCCCCGAAACTATACCGGTTGTCATAGTTCTTTCCATACCAAACGGATTACCAATTGCAATTACCTTTTGTCCAACCTTAAGATTGTTTGAATCTCCAAATGATATTGTTTTAAGAACAAGGTTTTCCGGCGGAGTAAACTTTATTACAGCTAAATCACTGTCTAAATCCTGGCCGACAACCTCTGCTTCATACTGAGTTCCATCAAACAGGGAAACATAGATTTTTGTAGCCCCCTGAATTACGTGAACATTTGTAAGAATATAACCACGCTTGTCAATTATAGAACCACTTCCGCTGCCACCGTCCTGAACATAAGGATCAAGGAACCAGTCGTAGGCCATAACCTTTGTGTTAATATTTACAACCGCCTCGTTACAGGCTGAATAAACGTTTATGTTTTGAACTTCATCCTGTGTATACGAATTGTTGCCGCTGCTTACCGGAATTATTACCGTCGGATTCTGCTCCAGCTCGGCAAGAGTAAGTTCGTTATCATTATAATTTTCGGTCTGGGCAGCCTGTGCAGTTTGTAAGCTTTTACCACTTTCTTCTGCTGCTGATATTGCTGACTGCGCCTTTTCGTTTTCGGAAACCTGAACTTCCTTTCCCGTAACCTCTTTTTTACCATTTGCAACTTTCAAACAAATAAATGCTGTAATTCCAGCTGTAAGCACAACACCTGCACACAAGGATATTATCAACTGACTTCGTGTATATAATTTCATACTTATAATTTAATAAATCAGAGCGTTTTTAACAACTGTTTACCGCTTTCCTTTCTCTGCATTAGAGTTTTAATCCTTAAGAAGTAAAGTCCATTCGTATTCGGTATTTACAGATATAAGGCTGCATAAGTTCTTTTCGGTAAAATCAATTGGTTTTTCAAAATAGATTTTATCACTGGAATGTAGGGTAAAAAGCTCAAGCTCCAGATTTTCAAAGGAGATGTCGGTATTAATAAAGCGTTTTAAACCTATTTCCCAGGTGTATTCTGTTCCAGAAAAATAATTATCGGCAATAAGCACCTTTTTCCCCTTCTGCAATGCATAAAGACGGGCAGATTCTCCAAGGTAATTTATTTTTATAAAACAATCACTAAGCTCTGCTTGTTTTTGTTCGGTAATAAAACTGTCAACCAGCTTAGAAAGCGACAGCTTATAGGATTTCTTATCTTCGCTAGTCTGTATAAGATTAAAGCTTATTTCCTTTGAATAAGGCTGAACTATCTTTTTTGTGCTTCTGTAAACTGAAAACTCAACAGGAGGTAAATCCTCAGCAAGATTCAGATTCTCAACTCCACATTTTTCAAATCCATTGGGTGCCTTATTAAAATCTGGATAAACGCTAAAGCTACATTCTCCACGTCCACTTATTAAGGCAGAAGCTTTTGTTTGAGGAATAACAGGGTTTTCGCTTATTATAAGATGATTTTTGAATTTCCAGGCATTTAGGGCATTTTCACGACTGAGCACAAGGTATTTTATAGAAGGATTTTTTTTCATGGCTTCTTCTTTCTCAAAGTTGAAAAAAGCATTTTTCCGTTCAGAATACTCTCTTGCATAAAATACAACTGTTCCATCAGGAAGCATACACAAAGGTGAACATTCGGCAGAAAGAATCTTCACTCCACCAAAGCACATATTAAATGGAACAAAAAAATATTCATCAGGATTAATATCCATAAGAGGAAGCCTTGTCTTTTCGTCAGGAAGCTTAAGCTCTACTTTTTTATGTACCGGCATTTTTTTTAGCCGTACATAATTATTTATAAAAGCATAACCTCTTTTTCCATCCGTCCTAAAAGCGTAACGTAAATCGCTAAGATTTTCAGGTTTCAATGGATTGTCTTCTGGAATTAATGCTGGTAATTCGCAAAGCTCTGAACCAAAATCATGAACAAAATAAAACAGAAGCTTCAACTCCTTATAAACAGGTGCAAGCTGCCCGTATTCACGAACTGGTGCATTAAAATCATAGGATTTTTCTGGCAAATCATTTAGTGAACCAGTTGCTTTTGATTCTTCCAAAGAAGTAAGCTTTCCATCTGGGTTTGTTCCACCGTGATACATATAATAGCCAAGCAGCTTTACTCCGCTTCCTATCTTTACAAGGGAAACAGCTCCTATATCCTTGGCCGTTGCAACTGTTCTTCGATGCTTTGTCATCTGGAGTCCGCCACCCAGTTCTGCAGTAAGGTAGGGGAACTTTTCTTGAGCAAAGGTAATTCCTTCACCAAGTCCAAAGTCGCTGCCGATATTATGGTCATTACGCTCATAAGTAAAGATATAGTTTCCGCTTGGTTCAATTTCTGTTGTACGAGGATCCCAAGGAGCATCACAGTAGCCACCCATTACTGGAATAAGCCCGCCGGTTCTTGCTCCCCCCCAGCCAGTTGCAGAATAAAATGGAACTGTAAATCCTATTTCTTTAGCCATTTTAGTGAGCCGCTGCATATGGATTTCTCCGCTCTCATCATATAAACCGCCACAGTGACCAAACTCATTTTCAATCTGAACCCCGATTATTGGATTATCCGGCTCCGCATCTGAATAAAAAAGCCCTTGTACCTGCTCATATATTTTTTTGTACCATTTTTCAATAATGGCAAAATAGCGTTCATCGTTTGTTCGTACTTTAAAATCCTTTTTTAAAAGCCAGTCTGGGAAACCGCCGTTCCTAACCTCAGCATGAACCCAAGGTCCTATTCTGAGCCACAGCTTGATTTTACATTCCTTGCAGGTTTGAACAAACAACCTTAAATCTCTGTCACCGGAAAAATCATACTCGTCTTCAATCTCCTCATGATGAATCCAGATTACATAAGTCGAGGCAACATCCACACCGCCCGCCTTCATTTTCAAAAGGCTTTCGCGCCAGTATTCGTGCGGATATCGGGAATAGTGTATTTCTCCCATCACAGGGAACCAACGCTTGTTGTCCTGCTTCAAACTGATATTGTCAAAACTGTACATTTCAAAAAATCCTTATTTTTGGGCTACTCTTTTACTCCGGCACTTCCAAAGCTTGTAATCAGAGTTTTTTGCGTAATCAAAAAGAAAATTACGAATGGGATTGCTACAATTAAGGCACCTGCCGAAAAAGTTGTAAACTCATTCTTTTTATCTGAAACAAAGCTAAATAACCCGAGGGCAAGTGTCTGTTTTTCTACAGAGCGAAGAACCATCTTTGGGAAGATATAATCCATCCAAGGAGCAGTAAAGCTTGTAATTCCTAAAAAAGTGATTATAGGTCGGGCAACAGGCAAAGTAATTGTTGTAAATACCCTGAAATGACCTGCGCCATCAATTCTTGCCGCCTCATCCAGATTCTTGCTGATTGTATCCATATAATTTTTTACCATCCAGGTGTTGTAAGGAATATTTCCCGCTGTATATACGAGTACAAGTCCCCAGAGAGTATCAAGTCCGCCAATTCTGTACAAAATAACATATATTGCAACCATTCCTACAAAGGATGGGAAAATCTGCAGAATAAGCAGTGACATGAGCATAGATTTCTTAAAGGTAAAATGAAAGCGTGAAAAAACATAGGCTCCCAAGGATGAGGTTACTACTGTAAGGACTGAGGTTGCGAGAGATATCTTAAGCGTATTCATAAACCAGAGTCCGTAATTTGTATTTTTAAACAAATGTACAAAATGCTTTGCAGTGAAACCATCGGCAAAAGGAATTATGTTAAGAGAAGCAATACTGTTTCCAGGACTAAATGCTGCACTAACAACATAAACGAGCGGATAGATTACAAAAAACGAAATTATAGTAAAAATTATATATATTACTGCAGCTGTTAAAGAAACATGTTCACCATGAGTTTTATCCATCATACTTCACCTTCCTTATAAGCTCTTGTCTGTCTGAATTGGAAAATTGCAAACGGAGCAAGAACAATAAAAATCATTACTGCAATCACAGAAGCATAATTATATTTCATAAGTGTGATTGTGAGCTTGTAAATCCAGGTAACAAGAATATCGGTGCTTCCTGCAAGCGTTGTGGTACTATCTGCCACAGTAGGAGCGCCACCTGTCAGGAAGAAAATTGCACCGAAATTATTAACATTATGTGCAAACGACATAATAATAAGTGGCATTGTCTGATAAAGAACAAGAGGAAGTGTTATCTTATTCAAAATCTGAAACCTGCCGGCACCATCAATTCTTGCAGCCTCATACATATCCTGAGGGATTGCAGTCATTGTTCCCATTGTCAGCAGCATAAAGTAACCGAAGCCTGCCCATAAGTTTATAAGCACACAAACAAACTGAGCCAAGTGCGGACTACCAAGCCAAGGGATTGGATTTCTTATTATACCGAATGTAATTAATGTTCTATTTATTATTCCGAAGGTTCCGTTCAAAAGATTCTTCCATACAAGCATTGTTACTACAGATGGAACTGCATAAGGCAGAATGAAGATAAAACGGAATAACGGAGCTATTTTTATGTTGATTTCTCGAAGTTGTACTGCAACAATAAAGCCACCGAAATAACAGGTAAAGGTTGAAAGTACAGCCCACATCAAGGTCCAGCCGGTTACACGAAGAAAGCCTTTTGACCAGGTGTTTTGTCCACCCATAAGTTCTACAAAGTTCTGAAAGCCTACCCAGTCTACCGTGTTGTTTGGTGGAATATGACTTGGATCTGAATAATTTGTAAATGCCACACATACAGAGAAGATGAGCGGTACAACTACAAAAATTATGACTATAATAAAACTTGGAGCCAGTCCAAAAATTGGAAAGGATTTACCAAGTGTTGTATTCAAGTGTTCTTTTTGACTGCCAAAATCCCCCTTACGGCAGTAATCCTTATATTCTTTTTTTGCACTTTTTACAGAAAGCACGTAAACTATTACAAAAATTGCTACAAGCGCAAGAATAAGTATTCCATCAATCAGCATAAAAATGGAATTGTCGCGCTGTTTAATTGGTAGCTCTGGATGAGGAGAACCAAGCGTTATTAAATCAATTATTTTCTTAACAATTGCAGGAGAAAAGGCTAAAAAAACAATTTCGCAAACTGCAAAAAATATACCTTTTATAAAATCACGCAAATATAAAAGATGTGCCAGCCCCATAAAACAGACTGACATAATTTTTACTTTTTTTTCTGCGCTTCCATCAGAAGGAAGGTTTTTCATAAAAAACTCCAATTGGGGAGAGGAATCCCCCTCCCCCTAAGATTTATTTACCTAAAATAGCGGCATTGCAGGCATCAAGTTCTGCTTTTACATCTGCACCGTCCCAGATATTTTTTGAAGCATTATTCATAGCTTCCCAGTACATACCCATTTCAGGAATAGATGGCATTGGGAATGCAAACTGAAGTTGCTTCATAAAGCCTTCAAGATATGGAGATGAAACTTCTACAGAAATTGAAGGAACTGTACCTGTGCAGTCAAAACGGAGCTTCTGCATTTCTGGAGTAAGAAGGAATGCTGCAAAATCGTTTGCTTCATCTGGATGATCTGAATAAGCAGAAACAAACATTGCACGTGTTCCTGAGAATGAAGCACAAGGATTTTTGTCGCCAGGAAGAGCAGGAAGAGTTGTTACACCAAAATCGATTCCAGCCTCTTCAAATGGAACAACATTCCAAAGTCCTGTGATATGCATTGCAGCTGTTCCAGACTGGAAGGCGGCATCAGCAGTAGAGGTATCCAAATCTGCAGCTGGTACATCAAGTGCTGAACGCATACTCTGAAAGAACTTCATTCCCTTTACTGATGCAGCTGAATTGATGTTTGTATTTGTTGTATCTGTGCCACTTGGACCAAAAAGTCTGTTTCCTTCTGCTGTTGTAAATACGATTGTGTAGTAACCGCTTCCGACATCCATTACAAAACCATATTTACCAGGATTACTTGCATTGAATTTCTTTGACCATTCAGCAAGGCCTTCCCAAGTTGTAGGAACGTCTTTTTCATTGATTAAGTTTTTATTGTAAAAAAGAGCGTAGGTTTCAGCTGATACAGGATAACCGTACATTTTTCCTTCGTAAGTGAGGGCACTAGCACAAGAACCAAGGATTACAGAACGAACTGAATCTGCATTTGCTGTAGGAAGAACGTGCCCACCGCTTACCAAAGAACCAAGTCTGTCATGAGGAGCAGCAAACAAATCTGGACCAACTCCAGCAGGTCCGTCCAAGGCAATCTGTGTGACTGCATCGCCAAGCTCAACATTTACATATTTGATTGTTACATTCGGATGAGTTTTTGTGTAAGCTTCACCAGCCTTTTTGATAAACTCATCAGGTCCATTTGTTGATTCCCAAACTGTAAGTACAACCTTTCCTTTTTTAGACTTTTTTGGAGTCTTAGCCTTTTTTGCATAGGTACAAGACAACAAAACTGCACCGGCAACTACAGCCGCAATAATTCTTTTGTTCATTATAATCCTCCTGTATGAACACATTTTTTATTCAAAAAATCAGCACGATTTTCTTTCTATTATTTCTGTAGGAAGAGTGATGCAAACTGCCTTATCTCCCTGCCCTACAGAATCATTTATAATCATTTCCACCGCACGATATCCCATCGCTTTTTTCTGAACATTTATTGTCGTCAGAGGTGGATTTGCGTATGCGGCAAGCTCAATATTATCTATACTGATAATTGCTACATCCTCTGGAATCCTGATTCCGTTTTCATTCAAATAACACATTGCGCCAACTGCAACCTCATCTGAACCGCAAACAAGAGCACGAGGAAAGGTTCCTCCACTTTTCTCCGAAATAGACTTCATACCATCATAGCCGGTCTGCATGTCAAAGCCTTCTGCAAGATAAAAGTTCTGCTGAACCGCATTTAAATTATGCTGAAGCAAAGCCTGCTGAACACCAAAAACACGTTCGTCATGCTCGCCGATATATGCAATATCTGAATAGTCCTTTTTTACAAGATATTCCGTAGCCTTTTTAGCTGCTTCCTGTCTGTCAAAAAGAACACTTGTCAGACCATCAGCTTTCCATTCCACACATACAGTCTTTTTTATTAACTCCCGGATCTTTTCAATGATTTTCTCATCCTCTTCAGTTTTTATTGCCTGATTTACAGCAACCAAAACCAGAGAGCCTATAGATTCAGGATGAATAAGCTCATTAAATAAAACAGGATCCTTAAGCTCACCAAAAAATCTGATAAATTTTACATTGTAATTATGCTCGTGAGCCGCAGTAAAGATTCCTGCCAGAATCTCCGTATAAAAGGGTCGTAAAAAAATAGAGGAATCAGGAAGCACTACTCCAATATTTTTTGAAGCAAAGGCTACATCACCAAGCTGCAAAGCCTGAGCGGCTTTATTCGGCCTATACCCCATCTCCTTAATTACTTTTAAAATTCTTTCCCTTGTCTCAGGAGCAACTGAACGTCCTGAAGTTCCACTAATGACATAACTAACCATACTACGGGTAACACCTGCAGCTTTTGCAACGTCATTCTGAGTAACTGTTTTTTTACTTTCATCTGATCTACGCATTTTTTGCCTCTTTTTTTCTTTACCCGTAAATTATACACCATAAATCAACATTTCGTTTACACGCGTTGACTTTTTTTCAAAAAAAAATTATTTCGGGGGCAAAAGCCCCCTGCTTATGATTTATTTTGCGTAAGTAATTGTAATTTTACCTGTATAAGCTGCTGAATTAGCTGCGATGTAGAAATTACCAGCTTTAAATGCAGTTACAGCTACACTGTCTGTAATGTAAACTGTAAATGTCTTTGCAGCTGCATCAAATCCAGCTACCCATGCATTAACAAGCTTAGTTTCATTTGACCAATCTGTGTCACTGTAAATAGAAATCCAACTTGAAGTTCCTACTATATCATTTTCTCCTGCTGTATATACAAGCTTAAATGCTTTTGCATCTTCAGGAATAGATAAATCAGATTTTAATAGAACAACAGAAGACTCCGAAGTATCAGTTGGTAAAGCTACATCAGACAATAAAGTTTCCTTATAATCATCCGTAGAAATAGCAACATAAGAAAGCTTTCCATTCATTCCTTCTTTATATTCAAACCAGGCATTGTCTTTATTGGTGATAGTAACTTCTTTTCCATCAGCATCCTTTGCAACTACATCAGCAAACTTAACCTGGAACCAGCCGCTATCATTTGTATAAGCTTTTTCTACAACAAATGTTGCACTCTTTCCATCTTCAGCAACTGTTGCTACTGCTGATTTTGCATTTTCACCAGTTGTATCAAAATCATTTTCAACCTTAGTATAAACAATTCCAGATATTTCTTTTGCAGTAAAACCTTCAAATGTTACTGTAAATTTTAATTCTGTAGCTCCCATTCCAGCCTTTATCGTACGATTTTCCAGATATCCGTTACCTTCGGAAGCAGAATAACAGAAATATGGAACAGACTGCGCAATTACTATTTCTTCACCATTAGAATCTTTTACTGTTACTTTTACAGGAGAGAACCAATCCCATTCGTCAGCATTTTCTTTCTTAAGCTTTGCAATTGCTGTTTTTTCACCTGCAGTATAAATTGCATCAATTGTTTCAATAACTGTATCCGAATTACCATAAGCAACACTAACACCTGCAGCCTTAGCCGCAAGTTCATCATCCAAAGCTATAGTTAAGTAGTAAATAGGGTTTGTGATTTTAACAGTTACGTTAATTCCGTCATCATTTTCATCAGCAAACAAAATAAGATTAAACTGTCCGTCAGCTACATCTTCTGCAACCTTTATTGTAAAAATACCATCCTTCTTTTCAACTGTTACACCTTCTGGTAAGTCTGCCTCATAATCGATTTTATTATCAGCTTTTACCTTTATTGTTTCACCAGCTTTAATTGTTACCTCGGCACCATCAACAATAGAAGTAACATCTTTATCGTCGGTTGGATTTACCGCTGGATCTGTATTTCCATTATCAGTATTTGTAATTGGATCAGATTCATCCTTTGGTGTCTGCGAATCACCATCTGTAGTTTTTTTACAGCCGATAAAAGACATGCTGAATGCCAGACAAAGTGCCAGCAATCCCCAACTTAATTTTTTAACGTTTTTCATAAAATCCTCCTAATAAGATTAACGTTTTCTATTTATGGAATCTCTGAACTAAAGCTCATAAAGATTCCGTTATCCACACGTGTTGATTATGCCTCAAAAAAAATGTTATCAACTTATGTAATTTACACGTGTTGATTACTCTTTAATAATAAATCCCTTTTTCTATGCTGTCAAATTCTTTTTTTGAAAAAGGGATTTTTTTTACTTTTACTACAGCTCTCACTGAACTCCAAACACAGCAAGGCTTGGAAGAGGAACACCTGAACCAGCAAACATAGAGTTCCAGGCGCCAAGATATTCTCCACCCCATTCAAACACACCGCAACCACCGTTTTTTACAGTAACTTCAATTACAGCACGAATGATATTCACCTGATTCTGAACCGAAGCAACAATATTACCTGAAGCATCAGTAATAATTCCTGAATAAAGCTTTCCGTCTGCACTTGTCAGATTTGTTTTATGCTGTGCTGTAAGTACACCTTCCTGGGTAGTGTGATGAACATTAGTTTCAACTACTGCCACTTCCTTATTGAAGTTTTTCTTTATTCCTGATATTAGATAGCCTAGATTTTCCAGTGTACCATGGCTTGCCCATTCAGAATACCAGGAGAGTCCTACAATATCGTAATCCAAATCACTAAAGCTGCTCAAAAAATTAAGCGGCGAATTTCTGTTCACATCAGTAAAGTGAAGCATTATTTTTGCAGAAGGACAAACCTCGCGGGCAGCTGTAATTCCAGCATTAAGATATTTGAAATAATTTGCACTTCTAAATGTTCCTGCAACTGATGACGCTGCTTCTGTAACAGAAACAGTGTTGTCAGAAGCTTCGGAAATTGCAGAATGCTTAAGCAGTCCAGAGCTTATTTCATTTCCAATCTGAATCATATTAGGAGCAGCACCTGCTTCTTCCAGAGCTTCCAGCACTTCCTTTGTATAATCATAAAGCTTTTGTGCCATTGAATCTGAGGTCGTGCAGGAAAGCCAATCAGCAGGGATAACCTGTTTTCCAGGGTCAGCCCAATAATCGCTGTAATGGAAATCAAGCAGCACCTTCAAGCCTGCCTTTTTTGCTTCAACAGACTGAGCAATTACAACCGCTTTATCAGACTTTCCACCAGGATTTCCATTTGGAATATTTCCACTTTGAGGATTATTCCAGACTCTCAAGCGCACCCAATTAACACCAAAACCTGCAAGTGTCTGGTAAATACTGCAATTATTTGCAGCTGTATTTTTATAAGCTACTGCCGCTTCTCTGTCTGCTGAAGAATCAAAACCGCGCATAAAATCAGACGGGATTTCTGCTTCTATTGGATTAATCACTACAGTAGTTCCATCGATTGTACAAGTAACAGAACCGGATTGCACCTTATTGCCATCTGCTGGATAAGATGGTATATCAGTACAGGCTGTAAAAATCATAGCCATTATAAAAAGTCCGCCCACAAAAATATTTTTTTTCATTCTTTGTCTCCTTCTTTATTTTACTGTGTATGCAAGTCCATTCTTAAAGTTTAAAACCACAGAGCTATGGCTTTCGTTTGATGAAGAAACTAGCGAATCTGGAACTACATCTGCTGCGAATATACCTGCATCCCAGTGAGCAGAGAAGAAAGCTCCAAGGAAGATTTGGTCTCCATTTTTAATTCCTGCTGATGCAAGCTTAGTAAGCGGAATTGCATATTCTATGAAGGTTTCTGAAGAATCAACTGCACATTCAATCGAAGAAGAAATGTCCTCTGTAGAAAGCTCTGGGGAAGTACCTTTTTCTACCCAGGCACCAAGAATTTCATTCTGCGGCTTATGATAAAGATATAAATCAGGTGTTCCATGAGCTAGGGAATCTCGTCCAAATCCAAGACTGTCAGAAACCTTAAAGCTCTTTGAACCTTCCGTATATACTACATTTGAAGAATGATCCTTTGAAATCATCAGTGCAAAACCGTCTCCCCAACTTGAAGTAAGTCCACCTTTTATTGCAAGGTAAAGATAATCATCATCATTTGCTACAGAAAGCTTTGTAATATCAGCAGAAGTTGCATACATAATACCGTCATCACCCAAAGCCATAGCATCGCCACTTGCATCCTCAGAAGTAACTACATTCGCTGCTTCCCAATTTGACTCCTCAAGGCCGTCTATTACAATAAGGTGCTTTAGAAATCTGACTTTTATTTTTTTAGAATAAGCTTCCCCTGCTCCATCTGCAAGAATACCTGAAAGCTCAAGCACCATAGAAGTCTGATCTGCAGGCTCTGTAACAAAATCTGGTGAAAGATAGATTGCATTTTTATCAGCCGAAACTATAAATGTATACTCCTTTGAAGAAGCATCTTTCCCCACAACCTTATAAGAACCACCAGCAAGAGAAAAAGCACCATTCATAGGAATCTTAAAGCTGGAGCTTTTGGAGAAGCCCACAGTAGAATAATCAAAGCTTAGTGCACTGTACAAAGGACGAATCTGAAGACTTGAATACTCAAAGGCTTTAAGGGGACGTCCATTTTGTTCACCTGCCGCACAGACAAAACCACTCAGCTTAATATCAACAGTAGCAGAGCTTGTAGTCCCGGAAATAAGCTTTGTAACCGGAGACATATCAAGGTAGTAGGACTCGTAATCAGGAGACAAGCGTCCACTGATTTTAGAGATTGTTTTTGAAATATTATTTCCACCAGAATCTGTATAATTCACAATAATTTTACCGGAAGGAGCGTAGGCTTTTAGCGCAACCTTCTGACCAAAATTAATGCGAAGTGTCTGTGAAAAATATTCATCGGTTGAAGAATCTGCTGACAAAGACATATTCTCGCCACTCATTCCATTATAATACCAAACCTTATAATCATAACTCGGAGAACCAGTAGCCTCTAATAGCTTTTCCTGCTGAACTGTGCTTAAGGTTCCCTGAAGATACTCACAACCTGTACAAAAAAACGTAAATCCAAGCAGAATGACACTTAAGCTAATTATTTCAACTATTTTTTTTGCATATACATCTGCTGTTTTTCTTTCTTTCATTTTCTCAGCCTCCTGTAAAATCTACTGCACAACCGGAGTTGCAATCAGGTCAGAACCGTCAATTATCAGGGTGATTTCGCCGGCATTTAAATCAAGTGCATCAATATAAAAGTTCTGATAAGGATTTCCGGCAGTTCCACGGTCAACCCCATTTCCTTCAAGAACACCTGCACTATACCAGGGCCGTAACCATCCGGAATCTCCTGTCTGAATCAGAGTAAACTCAATATTTACATTTGAAATTGTTATTGGCTCTGATTGTCCGTTTCCGTCCTTCATATTAATCAGGCTTTTAGAATTATCCCAGCTGTTGAAGTTTCCCGGAATTGTGTAATCGCCGCTTATGCTGCCAAAGTTTTTAAACACAAAGGTTATTTTTGCCGCAGTCTGATTATGAAGTCCATTCGCATCCGCACAGGCACTTATTAATAAGGCTGCCGAAATAAGAATTAGTACTGTTAAAGCTTTTTTTATTTTTTCTTTCATTTTTCACCTCTCTGATTCTTGCCTACTGAATATTCCAAATAAAGCCTATTCCAATCTGGCTTGTCGTGTAATCCTCATACAGACTGTTCAATAAATAAGTGCGGTGAGGAGCCTTATTCATCCAGTTATCGGCACGATAAAGGCTGTAATTATTTTCTGAATAAGGATTCATTCCATAGCAGAAATGCATCCACAAGGCAGGACTTCCCGGTAGAGGAACTGAAGCAAACTTAGCTCCAAGCGCAAAGCCGAGCGGAACAAAGGCTGCATCCTTTTCACTCTTATTTCTTAAAACTGTACCTGCATGCAGATTCAGATTATCAGACACGTCAGCAGAAAGCATAAAGGAATTATAAGTCACTCCTATATCATAAGTGCTGCCGTCTTTCCAATCCTGGAAATCAAAGCTGAGTGCGTAATCAAAAACAAGCTTTTTAAGACGATAAGAAATATCCTTTGCAGTAAGCTCAATTCCAGCTTCCTTAAAGCTGAAAATCGTATCGCGGTTAACAGAAGTAGCAGTTGCAAGTCGGTCAAAGTTCATAACTGCATACGTCGAAGCTGTAAAGTCAAAGCCTGCTAGCGGTTCAAGATAAAAATCCAAAATTGGTTGAGTACGAATGTTCATTAATCCGTCAGAAAGCGCTTCAACATTATTGAAGGTTATAGTTTCATCAAGACCTATTGCTATAAACTCTTTTGGCTGCCAATTTACATCAACCTTACCAGTAACAGTATCTGCATTTATATCATCATAAATCTGACCATCAGAGCCCCAGACTGAATTAACGTTTTTCCCAGCCCAGCTTCCTTTTACGGAAACCTCAAGCACATCATTAGAATAACCTGCTCTGACTGCTCCTGCTAAGGTAGAAGCACCGTAATCAAGACCAGTTCCGAACGTTGTAAGTCCGTGAGCTTCAAGCTTTATGCTACCAGGATTTGCTATAAAATAAAGTGAAGCTGCATTCAAATTATCTGAATTATAATAGAAAAGCTGCTCTGCTGTAGTTTTACTTCCAAAGGTTGCTACAGTACGATAATCCTCACCAAACTTAACATCAAGAATATCGTACATACCATAAGTTCCGCGCATCATAGATAAAGCTGCCATAGCATTTACTTTTACATCTCCAAAGCGCTGTAACTTCTTCCCGTTTGAAATCTCTGTAAAGCCTTTTCCAACATCAAGCCATCGGTCTATTACATTATAGATTCCTGTGAACTCGGACATTCCGTTTTCCTTTAGCCCACCGTATCCAACCTTTACATTTACAAAAGGAGAACTGATTGTAAAACCAAGCTTATTAAAAGCACCCAGTCCATTATCATTCCAGTTATAAATAGGACTGAAAAACATTGTACCCAAGCCCTGAAGTCCATCTCCCCAGGTTACGACAGGAACATTTGCAGCAAAGCTGTCAGCCTGATAAAGAGTCCTGTCAAACTTCCATACACCAATTTCGGCATCAAGATGGAAGGTTTTATTTATATCACCCCAGAACCACCAGTTAGCATTTGAGAGAAGATGCTGATTATCAAGCTCCCAACCAGCTTTTTCTCCGGTAGCAATATCGCGAATAATAGCATTCGTCTTGCTTGTTGCCTCAATCCAAATTCCCTGAAGAACATTTGCCATTTTTCCACTAGCACCGTCTGCTGCAGGTTCATCAGAGATTTCATCTGTAAAATCAGTATTTAGATTTACTGTAAAGCTGTCATCCCATTCCTGACTTGTTTCTGAAACAGAAGTGTTTTCCTTAAGATAAAGCTCAACGTCATCAAAATTACCCCAGTTTCCTGCATTTGTATCAAGATAAATACCAACTGTAATCTGATGATTTGTAACAGGCGCCTCAACCTTGTACTGCTTCCAATTAAGCCAGCCCGTATTTACAATTTGTGTAGAAAGCTGTGTTTTATTACCGTCATAATTAGCAGCAAAAAATCTTATATCATTTTCTCCACCACCGCCCATAGCCCAGACAGTCATAACGTAAGTTCCGTTTTCAATTCCTTTAAAATCCTGTGTAAGAACAGATTTAAAGCCTTGTCCGAGCCAATACTTATAAGTCCATTTTCCTGTATGAGAATTGCTTTTGTTATTCTCTACATAACAAGCAGTATCTGAACCGTTGAGCTTCCATTTTCCAAGTTTTCCGCTTTCCCAGGAATTATCTTCAACAAGATTAATACGAGAGCTGATTTCAATCTCTGCCTTAACCCTATAGCTTGAACCTGAAAGTCCAGCCGAAATCTCCATAATACGTGGTGTTGTTTCTGCGACCCAATCGTGCTTTTCCCACGAAACAATTACATTGTTTTCCTTATCGTTTGTATAAACCACCTTCACCATTTTTGGAAGAATAGGATCAACTCCAGGCATTGTAGTAATCTTCAGCGGATCAGCCATATCATAAGGAATAAAACCACCACCATTTTTTGCCGAACCGCCCCAAACATTAGAAACAGCACCTCTATCATTACCGTATACAAGATTCCATACTGCAAGAGAAGGAAGAGCCCGTCCTTCAAAATCGAACATACACTGGTTTTCCCAAGTATCACCCTCTGTTTTTGAAAGACCAGCTCCTTCTACCGGAATCCAGGCAGGTTCCCAATAAAAAACTCCAATACCGCCTTTTATATTAGCTACAGTCTCAATAACATCACGAACTGCAGTAGCCTGTCCCTGAACCGACGGTAAATAACCATCATTATCTCCAGAGTAAACCATAAACACATTACCCTGCTCATCACCATCTTCTTTTGTAAATGCGTAAGCTGTCTCCATTACAGCCATCTCTTTTCCATAACGTTTTGCAAGATCTGCCATATTTCGCTTTAAGTCAGTACAAGAGCCGTGCCAATAGGTATAGAAGGAAAGTCCGATAATATCAAAATCTACCTTTGCTTTAGTAACAGGATCAAGAACTGCTCGATATAAGTCATTATTTCCACCATCCGCAATATGAATGATGATTTTAATTAATTGTCCATTTCCCTGAGCAGCACGAACACCTGCAGCTGCAGATTTTAGTAACTCTGTAAAGCCCTTAAAGCCGCCAACCTTTTCACCATCATTTCCCCATATTTTTCCAAGCGGCCACATAAAACCGTTATTAAGCTCGTTTCCAATCTGAACAGCATCCGGGCGAGCTCCGGCTTTTATAAACGCTTCAATAGATTCCTTTGTATATTTTTCAACCGCTGCATTCAGTTGTTTTTCATTAAGCTTTTTCCATTCAGCCGGCATTGGCTGTTTTCCAGGATCGGCCCAGGTATCTGAATAATGAAAGTCTACAAGAAGCTTAAGTCCAGCCTGCTTTGCCCGAACTGCAAGCTTTACATCAATATCTACATTGTTGCTTCCGCCACCATCTTTTGGATTATTCCAAACTCGCAAACGTACCCAGTTTACACCATTCTCAGCAAGGATTTTGAATAAATCTTCTTCTTCTCCATTTGCGTTATAATACTTACCGCCATTTGCCTCAATTTCATACAAGGAGCTTATATCAACTCCCCGCATAAAATCCTCAGAAAGTCCTTCTACCGGCTCAATAATGATATTCTGTTTAACTCCTTCCTCAGCCGGATGTGTCATAGCAAACAAAGAACAGCAGTAACCCAAGATTCCAAAGCATAAAAGAATCAGGCATTTTCTTTTCATAGGATTCCCCTTTTATTAATATACTTTTAACCTCGTGTTATCAACACGTGTCACTTTATATACCTAAAGGATAACCCCTATATCTTACTATGTCAAATTTTTTTTAATAATTTTTTACTTTTTTTTCACTTTTTACCCAAAAAAACTGCGTAATTTTTCATATTTTTGCAATTATATATATGTGGAAATTATAAATTACAAACCCGATGTGCGGGAAAAAACTCTGGAATATGGAATCGGCTACCCTACCGATGAAGAACTCATTATGCTCATTCTGGGCTCCGGTAACAGAAATATGCCGATTGAAGCAATGTCCCATAAAATTGCAGATATCCTCGATTCTTCCAATGATGATAATGTTGTGGAAAATCTTCTGCGCCTGAAGGGAGTTGGCAACAGTAAAGCCTTAGCGGTTGCAGCTGCACTTGAACTGGGAAAGCGCCGGTACATTCATCTTGGTGCGCATATATCAACACCGCGAGATTTAATTCCTTTTGTCCGTAATTATGCAATAAATCAAAAAGAATATTTTCTTACGATCACGCTTAACGGTGGCCATAATATCATTCAGATTCATGTGGTTTCGGTAGGAACTATAAACAGAACAATCATTCACCCGCGCGAAGTTTTTGTTGATGCAATTAAGGAAAATGCTTCTGCCGTAATTTTCTGCCACAATCATCCTTCGGGGAACACGCAACCTTCTGCCGACGATATTGCTACTACTAAAAATCTTCTGGCAGCTTCGGAAATAATAGGAATTACTGTGCTTGACCATATAATAGTAGACTGTGAAAGCTATTTCAGCTTTGTAGAAAATCATCTTTTATTCGGTAATAAAGAAGATGATGAATAACAGCCTTTCCTGCTTTTGTTGCACTTAAGGTTTGCCGTTTTTTCACCGATTTTAAGGTTATGATTTTACGAAAAAATATTCTTTTAAAAAGCCTGCTATTTGTATTATTTGCAATAACTTTTGTTTCCTGTCAGTCTACTCCAAAAAGTGATGATGAAGAAACTGTTACCATACCGTCAGAGGAAACTGAAACCGAAACACCGGAAGCTCCAGCCCCGCAAATAACTGTTTCCCGAAGAATTGCAGATAAAGGCCAGCTTACTGCCACTCAGCTTGCAGACTTTTTCCTTTTACAGCGCCCTGATTACGATTACATAGAAATAGTACATTTTGCACAGTATTACATTGTAGAAGCAGCCGCAGAAGGAATAAACTCCGATGTAGCTTTTGCCCAGATGTGTCTTGAAACAGGTTATCTTCGGTTTGGAGGCCTTGTTCAGCCAGACTTCCACAACTACTGCGGACTTGGTGCAATGGATGCAGAAAACCCGGGCTGCATTTTTGAAACAGAACAGCTTGGCGTAAGAGCCCATATCCAGCACCTGCAGGCCTATGCCACCCACGAAGATGAATTACTCAACAATGAGCTTATAGACCCACGCTACAACTGGGTTCATAAAACAAAGTACATAGAGACAATAGACGGGCTTGCCGGCACCTGGGCCACAGACCCGAACTATGCAATTAAAATAGAAAGCATTCTATCCCGCATGGAAGAAATGGTGAATTAACCAATTGTTGTACCAATAAAGTCCTTGTCTTCAAGAATTGCCTGAATATTAGCAATGTTCTTTCCGCCTGCGCAGATAACTTTCATTCCGTCGGCTTCTGCTTTTTTAGAGGCAATCGGGTCAAAAGGACAATTTTTGCCAGGTGTCCATTCATCGCCAACCATTTTTCTAAACTCAGCCCAGGAAATTGTATCAAGAGGTTTTGCATCCGGATTCTTTTTAGGGTCATCGGTGAAAACCTTTTCTATATTTGAAAGATTTACGATTGTCTTTGCATCAAACTTTTCGCCAAGATAAACAGCATCGGTGTCTGTAGAAAAACCAGGTTTCCAACCGCTTGCAACAAGAACCTTTCCGTCAAAGCTTAAATCTTCGAGTGTAGGATTGTAAACAACATTATTCTTGCAGTAATCGCCAAAGCAGGCTTTTAAAAGCTGTGCATTTATACGTGTAGCCATAATTCCAATCCAGTCTGCCGCATTTGAATCAAAGCTAAAGCCTGTTTTTTCTGAAACTTCTTTATAAGCATTCTGATAGAATCTTGCTGGAGCACCGCCGCCCGCTACAAGAATAAGCTTATTATCTTTGTCGCTGTCGAGCCATTTTTTACACATATTTACAAAGCTGCTCAAAAACTCTGAATCAGGTCTGTCTGGAGCAATAATTGAACCGCCTACACTTAAAATCTTTGTCATAATTTTCACCTCTATATAGAAATTATAGCACAAAATAATTTGTACCATCTTAGTGCCTTGCCGGCACCTGTCTTAGTATACACCTTTTATAACAGAACTGCTCCAATAAGAGCTGTATTCTGCTGTGTTTGCAGAAGCTTCTTCCCAAATTGTCTGCAAGGCAAAAGATTTAGGATA
>JAEEGJ010011140.1_pt1 | contig 22974 bp, 18 predicted proteins | sample 8958761 | NCBI WGS metagenome assembly JAEEGJ01 (sample SAMN16246546, study PRJNA631951) | gut metagenome | biome: gut microbiome; feature: rumen; material: RS-attached | host: Bos | place: Iran: Karaj | collected 2018-10 | reverse complement strand
CAGTGGGGGTGTTTAGAGTTTAGAGTTGAGAGTTTAGAGTTGAGAGACAGTGGGGTGTTTAGAGTTTAGAGTTTAGAGGTGGAGGTGAGAGGAGGGAGCGGTCAAAAAATAAATAACGATGAGAAGCAAGCTATTTGGTGTCCTGTTGTTGATTGAAACGGCTGCACTGCTGCTGACAGCTGCGGTGGCCTTTCATTATCAGCGTGTGGCAGGGGAGACCGACGCACGGTGTTTTCTCCTCACTGCCGCTTTGACGGGTGCTGTGGGCCTGCTACTCTACAACATTGGACGGTCAGTAAAGAAAAGACCGCTGCAGATTCGCGATTCTTTTCTCGTGGTGGCATTGTCGTGGGTGCTTTTTTCGGTGTTTGGCATGTTGCCATTCCTGATGTATGGCACTGTCGACAATGTCACCGATGCCTTCTTTGAAACCATGTCGGGCTTTTCGACCACCGGGGCTACCATCCTCGACAATATCGACCAGCAGCCTCATGGCATCCTCTTTTGGCGCAGCATCATGCAATGGATGGGTGGTTTGGGCGTGGTTGTGTTCACCTTGGCTTTCATCCCCTCGGTGGCAAAAGGCTCCAAGAAGGTCTCACTCTTCGCAGCCGAGGCGCCTGGTTTGAGCGTGGAGAAGCTGGCGCCCACCATGGGGGCAACCTCACGTCTGCTTTGGATTATTTATATCGCCTTGACGCTGCTTTGCGCCATTGCCTATGTGGTGGGACCAATGAATAGGTTTGATGCAATATGCCATGCCTTTACGACCATCGCCACAGGTGGTTTCAGCACCCATCAAGCCAGCATCGGGTATTTCCAATCCAACTATATCGAATGCGTGTGCATCGTCTTTATGCTCTTATCGGGCGTCAATTTCGCGATGTACCATTTCCTGTTTAATGGCCGTTTCGACATCATCAAACGCAATGAGGAACTTCGTTGGTATTTGTTGGCCATCCTTTTCTTCACGCTCTTGTTTATCATGCGGTTCTTCTTCGCTCCTCGTTTCGACCTCATGACCGATGAGCAGTTGGCGTCGCATCCGCAGACGTGGTGGGAACGCATCCGCACTTCACTGTTCCATGTGGTGGCTTTGCTTTCAAATACGGGCTTCCAAGGTAGCAACTATGACTATGATCTTTGGGGGCGTCTCTTCCTTATCCCGACGGTGGTCATGATGATTGTTGGCGGCTGCGCTGGCTCCACCAGCGGTGGTATCAAGATGGTGCGCGTCATCGTGTTGTTCAGGTATATGAAGAAGACGGTGTATGAGATGCTACACTCGTCGAGTGTGTACAATGTCAAGGTTTCTGGGCAAACCGTTGATGAACTCGCCTTGAAACGCGTGCTGTCGTTCTTCTCGCTTTTCATCATCCTCTTTATGGGTAATGTGGTGGCGCTATCGGCCATGGGCATGTCGATGGAGGATGGCGCCATCTCGTTCCTTACTTGTTTCAGCAATTACGGACCAGGTTCAGGCATTACAGGGCCGAGTGGTAACTTTGATGCCATATCCAATGGGGCCAAATGGCTCCTGTCGTTCGATATGCTGGTAGGTCGTCTCGAGATCTTCACTATTCTCCTGCTTTTCACGCGTAGTTTTTGGAAAACAGAGTAAAGCCTCTTACCATCTTCTAAAAACGGCATGATTGTTGCGGCAGGGGAAGTAAACCTACAAAAACAATTGAGCATTATGTTGTATCTCTTGCTAACGATTTTGATGGCATTAACCATCGGCATGATCATGCTACGGAAGGCCCTGGGACACTCCATCTTCAACAAGCCCACTTGGTGGGTTGTCCTCATCACACTCTTCTTGGGCGTGTTACCCATCTATCTCCTGTTGTGCCTCTTCGGTTTCACAGGCAAGGAACGCGAGGAAATTGAATACTAGTTTTCTTTCTTCTCTTGGAAGCTGACGAATGCTTCGAAGAGGAGATTGCCACAAGGTTTATTTTTGATTCAGCAAATGAAATAGGAGAAGTTTTCTCCTTTTTTCATTTTGAGTCGGTTTTTTTCTGTATTTTTGCTATTTCATACAAAACGAAAACAAATCATCTTAACACAATGGATAACAGACTTTTAGACAATAAGCTCCCTTATTTGGTGGCCGACATGGGCTTGGCTGCTTGGGGACGCAAGGAAATTGAAGTGTCGGAGCATGAGATGCCCGGCCTGATGTCGCTCCGCAAGAAATACGGCGACACGAAACCGCTGAAAGGTGCCAAAATCATGGGTTCGTTGCACATGACCATCCAAACGGCATGTCTCATCGAGACCCTTGTGAAGCTTGGTGCCACGGTGCGTTGGTGCAGCTGCAACATCTATTCCACGCAAGACCATGCCGCTGCGGCTATTGCCGAGACAGGTACTGCAGTCTTCGCATGGAAGGGCGAGACCCTTGAAGACTACTGGTGGTGCACCAAACGCGCCATCACTTTCCCTGATGGTACGGGTCCGGACCTCATCGTGGACGATGGCGGCGATGCCACCTTGTTGATTCACAAGGGCTATGCCTGCGAGAATGATCCCAAACTCCTTGACGCACCTACGAGCAGCGAAGAGGAGAGAGCCTTGATGAGCGTCATCAAGGCCACCTACAAAGAGAATCCTACTTTCTGGCACACTGTTGTGGCTGGTTGGAAGGGCGTCTCGGAAGAGACCACCACTGGCGTGCACCGTCTCTATCAGATGCACGAGCGCGGCGAGTTGCTCGTTCCTGCCATTAATGTGAATGACTCGGTGACCAAGTCGAAGTTCGACAACCTCTACGGTTGCCGCGAGTCGTTGGCCGACGGCATCAAACGTGCTACCGATGTGATGATAGCCGGTAAGGTCGTTGTGGTGTGTGGCTATGGCGAAGTGGGCAAGGGATGCTCACATTCGATGAAGAGCTATGGTGCCCGTGTGCTCGTTACCGAGATCGATCCCATCTGCGCCTTGCAAGCCGCTATGGAAGGCTTTGAGGTCACGACGATGGAAGAGGCCGTCAAGGAAGGCAATATCTTCGTCACCACTACGGGTAACTGCGACGTCATCACGTTGGAACACATCCTCAAGATGAAAGATCAGGCCATCGTGTGCAACATCGGTCACTTCGACAACGAAATCCAAGTGGATCGCCTTGAAAAGACCGAGCATCTGAAGGAGAAGATTAACATCAAGCCGCAAGTCGACAAGTACGTCTTCGACGACGGTCACTGCATCTTCCTTTTGGCTTCGGGCCGTTTGGTCAACCTTGGTTGCGCCACGGGTCACGCCAGCTTCGTGATGAGTAATTCGTTCACCAACCAGACCTTGGCCCAGATGGATCTTTGGGAGAAACGCGGACAATACAAGGTCGGCGTGTACTGCCTGCCCAAGTATTTGGACGAGGAAGTGGCTCGTTTGCACCTCGAGAAGATTGGCGTGAAGCTCACCAAGCTCACGCAGAAGCAGGCCGACTACATCGGCGTGCCTGTTGAGGGTCCTTACAAGTCGGACATCTATCGTTATTGATGGATCTCCTGTCATGAAAATTGCGGTAAATACGCGCTTGTTGCTGAAAGACAAGCTGGAAGGCATCGGCTGGGTGGCCTACGAGACCTTGCGTCGCATGGTTAAGGACCACCCCGAAGTGGAGTTTTATTTCCTCTTCGACCGTGAGCCCGACCCCATGTTTGTCTTTGGCGACAATGTGAAACCCATAGTGTTGTTCCCGCAGGCAAGGCATCCCTTCCTGTTCATCTGGTTCTTCGAGTCCTCGGTGAAGAAGGCATTGAAGAAGCTCCATCCTGACTTGTTCTTCTCGCCCGACGGCTATCTGAGTCTTCGCTCTGATGTACCGCAAGTGGCGCAATTTCACGACCTTAACTTCGAGCATTTCCCGAAGGACATGCCGAAGATTCATTTGTGGCACTACAAGAAGTATTTTCCGAAGTTTGCCCGTAAGGCCAAGCGCATCGTGACGGTGTCGGAGTTCTCGAAAAAGGATATCGTGGAATGTTACGGCATTGAACCTGAGAAGATCGACGTGGCCTATAACGGTGTGAATGAGAAGTTTGCACCTATTTCCGAGGAGGAACAAGATGCTATTCGAGCCAAGTACACCAACGGCAATCCTTACTTAATGTTCGTCGGCTCGCTGCATCCGCGCAAGAATTTGGCGCGTCTTTTCACGGCCTTCGACTTGTTCAAGGGGCAGACGCCCTCTAATGTCAAATTGCTGATTGTAGGGGAGAAGCGTTGGTGGTCGGAGCCTATCGAGCAGGCCTACAGCCAGATGCGTTTCAAGGACGAAGTGGTCTTTGCTGGCCGATTGAGTGCCGAAGACCTGCATTTGGTGACGGCATCGGCCTTGGCTTCGGTCTATGTGTCTTATTTCGAGGGCTTTGGAATTCCGATTTTGGAAGCGTTCAGGTGCGACACACCCGTCATTACCTCCAATGTGACTTCCATGCCCGAGGTGGCCGATGATGCGGCTTTGCTTGTCGATCCGTTCAGTGAGGCCTCCATTGCCGAAGGCATGACGGAGATGCTTGACGAGAACGTGCGTGAGTCTCTAATTGAGAAGGGCAGGGAACGCGCCAAAGACTTCTCATGGGACAAAGCTGCGGATGACATTTGGAACTCATTAATGAAAGCAATAAAAGAATAGAATATGGCTAAGATTATCATGTATCCTGGTGAAGCCAGAAAAGATGCCGTGGATTGGAAAGCTGTCCAAGGCCAACATATCACTGCTGTTAAACGTAACATTTTGGTGCTCGGCTCGGGTGGTCGCGAACATGCCTTGGCATGGAAGTTGGCCCAAGGCGAAGGTGCCCATGTCTTCATTGCACCAGGCAATGCTGGCACTGCCCAAGTGGGTGTCAATGTAGATGTGAAACCATCTGATTTTGAAGCGATAAAGGATTTTTGCTTGAAGCAAGAGATTAACCTTGTTGTGGTCGGTCCGGAGCAGCCTCTGGTGGATGGTATCGTTGATTTCTTCAAGGGTGACGCTGAGTTGAGAGGGGTGAAGATCATCGGTCCCGACCAGCGTGGTGCACAACTCGAAGGCAGCAAAGCCTACGCCAAGGATTTCATGGAAAAGTATGGCGTGCCTACGGCAAAGTGCTTCAAGGTGAATAAGGATAACCTCAGTGAAGGAATCAAGTTCCTTGAGAACGTGAAAGCCCCATACGTGCTTAAGGCCGATGGTCTGGCAGCAGGCAAGGGTGTGTTGATTATCAACGATTTACAGGAGGCAAAAGACGAACTCGGTAAGATGCTCGACGGCAAGTTTGGTGCGGCATCGGCCACAGTGGTCATCGAGGAGTTCCTCAAAGGCATCGAGGTGTCGGTGTTCGTTTTGACTGACGGCGAGCATTATGTGCTGTTGCCTGAGGCCAAGGATTACAAGCGCATCGGCGACGGTGATCAGGGCTTGAACACGGGTGGTATGGGTGCTGTCTCGCCAGTGCCTTTCTGCACACCTGATTTCTTGAATAAGGTGGAAGAACGCATCGTGAAGCCAACGCTCAATGGCTTGAAAGCCGAAGGCATCGACTATAAAGGCTTCATTTTCTTGGGTTTGATGAACGATGGTGGTAATCCTTACGTTATCGAGTACAATGTCCGCATGGGCGACCCTGAGACCGAAGCCGTGATGACTCGCATCGAGGGTGACTTTGCAGACATGCTCTTTGCTTGCGCCGACGGCCGCCTGAATGAGGTGCATTACGCCAAGAGCGAAAAGACTGCGGTGACGGTGATGATGGTATCTGGCGGTTATCCCGAAGCCTACAAGAAAGGCATGGTGATGAGCGGATTGGACGATCTGAAAGATGTCGTCGCCTTCCATGCTGGCACGGCCTTTGATGCTAGTAAGAATGTAGTCACGGCTGGTGGCCGAGTCATTGCGGTGACTGCCCATGGCGACTCGATTGAAGAGGCGAGGGGCATCGCCTACCGTGAGGTGGAGAAGATCCATTTCGAAGGCGTCAATTACCGCCATGACATTGGACTTGACTTGATGAGAATGCAATGATAAAGTTTTTCAGACAGAGCTATGCCATTCAGTATGTGGTGATTGCCTTGATGGCGATTGCCCTCTGGATTCCTGCTTTCTTGTCGGGCAGGGCAACTACGGGTTTGGAAGAACCGGTGACTCCTCTCTTCAACCTCGTGGATAAGCTCCTTGGCTCTTCGTCTATCGCCCAACATGCGGTAGCTTTTGTGCTGTTGGTGCTTGAGACCTTGGTTTTCAATGCCATCGTGGTGAAACACCAGATTGTCGGCAAGGTCAGTACGATGGGGGCCTTCGTCTTCGTCCTGCTAATGAGCCTCACGGTGACGCAGACCAACTTCTATCCGTTTGCTTTCTCGACGCTTTTCATCTTACTGACCATCGGAAACTTGTTTGACACCTATTTGTTGCCGAATCCCGAGATGAATCTGCTCAAGGCGGGAACTTTTGTCGCATTGGCTTCGTTGTGCTATTTCCCTGCCATCTTGCTGATTCTGTGGGTAATCATCGTGCTTCCTGTCGCCAAAAAAGGCTCCTTGCGCCTGGAATTGATTCCGATTTTCGGCTTCCTGTTCGTCTACTTCGTGTATTTCGTCTGCATTTTCCTCTTTGGCGATTTTCAAGCCTTGTTGCTTGGTTATAAGGACTACTTCACTGCCTTCCATTTCTCGGTGGAAAGGTTCGACTTTTGGAGTATCATACTGTTAGTTCTTCTGATCGTTCCAACAGCACTCATGCTTTTCGGTGGCAAGAACTCAGGCTTGGAAAAGACGGTGGCTGTGCGTACCAAGATATCCATGTCGCTGATACTCACCATTTTTGCTTTGTTGACTTTGTTCCTTGGCTCCAACGTGTTGATGAATGGCTTACTCTTCATCGTGCTTTCCATCCTCGTTTCTTACACGTTCTCCTATATGAACAATACAGGGTGGGCCAATTTGTTCCTGACACTTTTCATTATCTTGGTCTTTGCCAACCATTATTACTTCAAACTGCTGTAAGCCATGGGTTTGCTGACGCATTATTCGGATTTGATCGAGGCAGGCTGCGACGAGGCCGGACGAGGTTGTCTGGCGGGTCCCGTGGTGGCTGCTGCCGTGATTTTGAAGAAGGATGTGGATTATCCTGAACTCAATGACTCAAAACAGCTAACGGAGAAGAAAAGGATGCAGTTGCGGGAGCTGGTCATGAAAGAGGCACTGAGCTATGGTGTGGGTATTGTCACGGCTCAAGAGATCGACGAAATCAATATCCTAAATGCTTCATTCTTAGCGATGCATAGGGCTTTAGATCAACTGACGCTTCAACCTGAATTATTGCTTATCGATGGCAACAGATTTAATCCATACAAGAAGTTGAAGCACGTTTGCATCGTGGGCGGTGATGCCAAGTACCAATCCATTGCGGCAGCTTCCATCTTGGCTAAGACCACTAGGGATATGATGATGGAACAATATGGCGAGCAATATCCCGTTTACAATTGGAAAAAGAACAAGGGCTATCCGACGAAGGAGCACAAACAAGCCATTGCCGACCATGGCACTACGCCACTGCATCGCATGACTTTTAACATGGCTATTCAATTAAAGTTAGACTTTTGATAAGATAGCTTAAAAACAAGAATATGAAAAAGATAATCCATATCACATTGGTTCTTGTTTTACTACTTTCTTGCCGGTGGATGAAGGCACAGAATGTGGTGAGGGAAACGTGGAATGATGTGGATTTCAGCGACACAACTTTGGTTGACTCTGAGTCTTTTCGAGTGCGGATGGTGAATGAACTGTACTTGAACACGATGACCGACGACTTGGCGCGTTTTGATAGTCTTTCGATTCAGAGCGTGGGAGTCCTGTTGGACAAAGCCAAAGTCAACATGAGGGTTTACGAGTTTATATTGGAGTTTATGTTGAATGGCTACACTAATCTTGGAAGAACGCAAGTTGTTGATTATCTATTGAATTATCCAATGTTATTTGAAGGAGAAGTTTCAATAGATGAGGGACTGCGATTGGATAGTATCACCGAGTCCTACCAACTGGTGAAGGTCGGAGCAAAAGCTCCAAATGTCACAGGTGTCACGATTGACGGTAAGAATTACGACCTGTATGCATCTTCAGCGGAAAGCACCATCGTTGTCTTCTGGTCAACGGATTGTGAGTACTGCCATGATTTCCTGGTTCAGATTCGTAAACATCTTGACTTGCAGACTGAATATGAATTAGTTACGTTCGCCTTGGCCGAGAATGAAGAAGAAGTGAAACAGGCAGTGAAAAAAATGCGTCTGCCCGGATACCATTTCTATGATGAATTGCGTTGGGATAGTAAAGCCTTTCTGGATTATCACATCACTTCCACGCCGACAGTGTTTGTCTTGGACAGAAACAAGACCATTGTCTGTAAACCTTACGATTGGCAAGACTTAAAGAATTGGTTTAAATAAAATATTATTTTCTATTGAATATAAATTAGTTATATGAATATTAAAAAACGATTATTAGCTTGCTTTGTGTTGGCTTTTTCGGTCGCACAATGCTTTGCCCAGGATGCGGAGTCGCGCTGGGTGGATTCGGTGTACAACAGTCTTACTTTGGAACAACGGGTGGGCCAGCTGATCTGCATGCGCGCCAACCTGCCTGACAAACCGTTCAATGAGAACGTGGCGAAGTACATCAAAAGGTACAACATTGGCGGCGTGTGTTTCTTCCGCGGCGATGCCGATGCCCAAGTGAAGCAGACCAACGAGTGGCAGGCCATGGCACAAACCCCGCTGATGGTCTCCATCGATGCGGAATGGGGTCTCGCCATGCGCGTGAACAAGACCTTGGCTTATCCTTATCAGATGACTTTGGGTGCCATCAAGGACGACCAGCTGATTTACGATATGGGTCAGCAGGTGGCTGAACAATGCCAGCGCATGGGCATCCATGTGAATTTCGCACCGGTGGCCGATGTCAACTCCAACGCGGCCAATCCCATCATCGGGGTGCGCAGCTTTGGTGAAGACCCGCAGAAAGTGGGTGAGAAAGCCTCAGCATACGCACAAGGCATGCAGAGTAAAGGCTTGATTACCACGATGAAACACTTCCCGGGTCACGGCAACACCTCCACCGACTCGCATCTGACCCTGCCCACGGTGACACGTACGATGGAAGAGGTACGCGACATCGAATTGGCACCATTCCGCTATATGATTGAAAAAGGTGTCAATGGTGCTATGGTGGGTCATTTGTACTTCCCCGCCATCGAGAAGGTGAAGAACACTTCATCGTCGCTGTCGCACGGCGTGGTCACCGACCTGCTGAAGGAAGAGATGGGTTTTGAGGGTTTGATCTTCACAGATGGCCTCGACATGAAGGGCGTGTCGGAGAAGGTGCGTCAGGACAGCGTGCCTTACGTGGCCTTCATGGCCGGCAACGATGTGCTGATTCTGCCCCACGACGTGCCATACGCCATCAAGACCATCAAAAACGCAGCGGAACGCAAACCCGAGGCTGCTGCCAGACTGGAAGAGAGCTGTAAGAAAATCCTGCGCTACAAGTATCGTGCTGGTCTTGCCCAATATCAACCGGTGTCAACGGAGAACCTGATGACCGATTTAAAGCAAAAGACCTATACAGACTTGCGTCAACGCTTGTATGATGAGGCTATCACCATGCTGCGCAACGAAGGTGATGTGATTCCTTTGGCCAACAACAAGAAAATCGCCGTGGTGACCATCGGCAACACGAAAAACGACGTGAACAACGGCCTGATTGATTATGGCTATAGCACCACCTCGTTTGTGACGAAGAAAGATGAAATCGCTTCGAAGTCGGCGGATTGGCTGAAGAAGTTGGAAGCCTACGACTTGGTGGTGGTCAGCATCGAGAAGACCAATATGTTTGCCAACAGCAATTATGGCATCAACAATGCTACGGTGAATTTCTTCAACCGCCTTGTGGCGCAAAACGACGTGATTCTCAACCTGTTTGCTTGCCCATACGCCTTGGATATGTTCCGCATCAACAACAGTGTGAAAGGCGTGGTGATTGGCTATCAGGACGAGGTGCCTGCCGTGAACGCCGTCGTGAAACTGCTTGCAGGCGAGATGGATTCCCATGGTGTTCTGCCGGTCTCGGTGACGAAGTTCAAGTGTGGTGATGGCATCGTCATCGGCTGGCCTCCGAAGCCCTCCTATAACCTCCCGTTCGTGGAGCCTCCGACCAAACCTGAGCCGGAGAAAGGTCAGCTCATGCAGAACAAACCTATTGAGAACCAGAATGATGTGCCGACGCCTGTGAAGAGAATCGACGAACAATATGCCCGTCGTTTGGACTCAGTGGCCAAGTCGGGCATCACCAAATATGCCTATCCGGGATGTCAGGTCCTGGCGATGAAGGATGGCTGCATCGTTTATGACACTTGCTTTGGCACTTTCACATACGGAGGTGGCCACAAGGTGCAACCTGATGACCTCTACGACCTCGCATCGTGCACCAAGATCTTCGCTTCCACCTTGGCCATCATGAAACTCTATGATGATGGCTTGATCGACCTCAACAAGACCTTGGCCGATTTTTTCCCGTATCTGAAAAACAAAGCCCATGGCAAGCTGAAGCTTATCGACATCATGACGCATCAGGCCGGGCTGAAGGCTTGGATCCCTTTTTATAAGGTGACGATCGACGAGAACGGGCCGATGGCTGAGTTCTACAGCGATCACATGGACGAGAGCCACACGCTTCGCGTGGCTGAGAACCTTTATATCGTCAACGATTATCCCGACCGCATCTTCGATTCCGTGTCGAAGACGCCTTTGGGAAAGAAAAAATACCTGTATAGCGACATGGGTTTCTACTACATGCCCAGAATCGTGAAGCAGATCACCAATCAAAACATTGTGGACTACTTGAACGAGAAGTTCTATTTTCCGATGAACCTTTCGCACATCTGCTACCAGCCTTTGGATCATTTCACCCGCGACCAGATTGCACCCACCGAGAACGACACCATCTTTCGTATGCAACAGCTTTGGGGTGATGTGCACGACCAGGCCGCGGCCATGTTTGGCGGCGTGGCGGGTCATGCCGGACTGTTTGGAAACGCCCACGACTTGGCGGCCATCATGCAGATGTTGCTTGACGGAGGCACCTACAAAGGCGTGCGCTACCTGAAAGCTTCGACCATCAACTATTTCACCAAGGCGCATTTTGCGGCTTCCAACGACAACCGTCGCGGCATCGGTTTCGACAAGTTGCCGCTCAACAAGAAAGGTCCCAGCACCGCGTCTAAGTCGGGATCGATGAAAGGCTACGGACATACTGGTTTTACGGGTACTTTCGTTTGGAATGACCCAGAAAACGACCTGTTGGTGGTTTTCCTGTCGAACAGGGTCTGTCCTAACGCCGATGCCAACCAACTCATGCGGTTAAACATCCGGTCCAACATTCACGACATTCTCTACGAGGCTTATCCGATAAAGAAATGAAACAAGAAAGGCGCATCTCAGTGAGGTGCGCCTTTCATTATATCCGTATGGATTTATTTGATTTCGTAGGTATTGATGATGCCTGTGGCTTCCTCAAGCACCATCTTGGTCATGCCACCGTCTTTGGTGCGATAGGTCAGCACAACTGATTTGTAACCGCCTTTCGGCACCTTGCCTTTGGCGTTGATAGAGATGACTTTAAGCCCTTTCTCTTCGGTGATGGTCGTCTCAGCATTGTTGTCGGCAGCCGCTTGTTCCCAATTGCCCGAGAGGCAGTTCAGCAGGGTGGAGCGTTGCAGTCCCACCATCTTGACTTTGTCGGCATCGATGTCGGCTTTCTTGCCGTCCATGTTGATTTTCACCTTGTTGCCGTCGATAATGAAGGAATCGCCTGACGGTTCGGTGTAGGTCATTTTGAGTTGGTCTTTGCCGTCGAAGACGATATGGCCGGCTTTGTTGATGGTTTTGCCCGACACTTTTATTACTTTGGTCTGGGTGAAATCGTTGTCGAAGGTTTGTTGTGCAAATGCAGTAACTGAAAACAGTACTGCGATGATAATCAATGTAATGTGTTTCATTTATTGAGGTTGTCTTTTATTGGTGACTATAACATGTTTTTCATTTACAAAAACCGTGCAAAAATACTCGTTTTTTCGATGTGATTTGAAATTGAGGACAACATAAATCAATGTCGAAACCTTGTTTGTATCAAATAGAGTTGTATTTTTGCAGCATCAATTCGACAACAAATAACCTTACAACTATGAAAAAAGCATTGAAAATGGCGGCCTTAATGCTGTGTGCCGCGGCTATGATGACAGCATGCAATGGCAACGATTCGAATTCAAAAGAAAACAAGTTGGCCCAATTGGAGAAAAAAGCCACTGAATTCAAGGCAACCTTAGACCCGAGCAACAAAGTTATTGCCGAGAGATTGGATACCGTTGTGCAAAAGGTGTTCTATCTTGAGCCTAATCAGGATGCTGAGGGCGTCAATCCCATCAACAACATCATGATGCATGATTATGCAACGAACGACACTAAGGCTCTCCTGCCTGAAGAGGAGAAGATAAGTGATTTTATTGCATTTGGTGAAATCGTTGAAAGCGAAGACGACCTCCAAAGCGCTATCAGTTGCTTTAATTTGGATTACAGAAACTCAGAGCTTATCGGCGACCGTTTGTTTATGATGATTCATACCGAATGTTCGTATGAAATGGAAACCTCGCTTTTGTTCTATGTTAACGTCCTTGACAACACATTGCATTATGTTACTGATTGTGATGATGTCAAATATGACAAGGCAAATGGAACGATTGCTGTTCATACGGAGTTGATGAAGCTTGCAGGTGCTGATTTGGCCCATGACTTCACCCTCTCAGTATCGTCGACTGATGAGGAATATGCGGCTAAGCGCACTGAGAATGAGGAAATAGAGGATCAGATGGTAGAAAAGTGGAGAGAAGAAAACGCCGAGTAATCTTCATTAATTCATATCCAACAAAAGCAAGAGCGCTAAGGTCTTAGCGCTCTTCTTTTTTTGCCTTTTTCATCACACTCCGCTTATACCACGGCCACTTCATCAACTGCCAGAAAGCAAAGGGTTGCAGAGCGTAGGAGATCATGATGGTCGAAGCCATGCCGATTAAGGTGCTGAGACCGATGGATCGGATGGCGGGATGGACGGCGAAGAGGAGCGAGGTCACCACAATGACGAGGATGATGGCCGAGAAGAAGATGGCCACCTTGTGCCAGGTGAGCACGTCGCGGTTGCCAGTCCGAGCCTGAGTGAGCAAGCCTTCGGTGATGAAGATGCTGTAGTCGACACCCACACCGAAGATGAAGGTGGAGATGATGATGTTGATGAGGTTGAATTCCAAGCCGATAATAGCCATGTAGCCTTGCACCATGAACCAGCTGAGCACCATGGGGATGAACGACAAGAGCGCGGTGATGATGTTGCGGAACGAGATCAGCAGGATCAACAGTACGAACAACGAGGAGATCCACACGGCGATGTTGAAGTCGTCGTTGATGACCTCCACCATGCTCTTGCAGTAGTAGAACGGCTCCAAGACGAAGGTCTTGGGATTGGCAACCAACGCGTCGGTGGCGATGTCTTTCTCGTCGAATCGCATGGAGACGTCGGTGAAGACCATGTATTGGCTGTCGGCATTGCATTCGATGAAGTTGCCCAAGAGATTGTCGGGCACCACACCGCTTTCTATCAACGAGGCCGCCTCGTAATCGGTATCCAACAGGTCCTTGAAATCGTAGAACATCATTGGGTCGAGGCCAAACTGAAGCGCGCCTTTGTCGACTTGTGCAATGGCGTATGCCTTGCGTTCCTCGGTCCAGAAAGCGTTCCAGGCGGCGATGCGTTGCTCTTGGTCGGCTTGGGTGACGAAGAGTTTTGGGATGATGTCGGTATAGCTATGGACAACGTCTTGGCTCTTTAGCGAGTCGAGCAGGAACATGAGCGACTTGTCGGCCTCCAGCGCTTCGTCGAGGTCGGTGGAGACGGTGGCGAAATACAGGTGGTAGAAGCCGTCGTTGTTCTTGGCGTTATATAGGCCTTCGGCTTCGATTTCCTCAGGCGAATTAAAGTCGAGGTTGCGGAGGTCGCTGTCGAATTTCACTTTGGGTGAGAAAAAGATACCAATCACAACAATGACCGCTATCATGATCAGGAACCATGGTTTTTTGTCGAACGGCAGGTTGTTGAGCCGCGAGATGCGCCTGAATGTCTTGCTGTTGCTGTCGGCCTTGATGGAAGGCAGGAAATGCGGCAAGAAAATGAGGGCGAACAAGGTGCTACCCAACAAGGCGAAGGAGGCGAACAGACCGAAGTCGCGGAGCAGGTCGCTGTCGGTGAAGAGCAGGCTGCAGAAGGCACCTACTGTGGTGATACATCCCAGGAAAACGGGTGTTGATTCGTCTCTCAATAATTTTTCAGGGTCGCCGACAAAGAAGTGGTGGATGAGAACATGCAAGGTGTAGCTGATGGCCACGCCGAGAACAATGGCGCCCAAGCCCAAAGCCATGAGCGACATCTCGCCTTTGATCCAAAAGATGCAGGCCAATGAGAAGGCTGTGCCGTAAAGGATGGGCAGCAAGAGTTTCCAAATGAATGGGAAACTTCTGAAGCACAATCCGATAAGCAGCAGAATCAAAATCATGGAGATACCCACGGTCACAATGAGGTCGGAACGGATGCGACCTGCGTTGGAGACACTGCCCATGGGGTCGCCATGTGCGTGGACTTTCACGTCGGGGTGACTGGCATTAAACTCTTGCAGGGCTTGCGAGAGCATTTTGGAAAAACGGGTGGCGGATTGGGAGTCCAAGGAGCGGAAACTGGGTGCCAAAAAGGCCAAGGCCACGGTGCTGTCGGGACAGAAGAGGTGGTCGTCGATGAGGTTGAATCCGCCTACCGCACCTTGCAACACATTGCCAAGCACCACGTTGCGCAGGTTGAGCGGGTCGTACATGATGGCTTGGGTGATGTCGCCCGTCTCGTCTTCCATCATCTGTTCATAGTTGACCCACATCTGTTTCTCGATGGCCTCTGGCTCAAGAGCTTTCTCGAAGTCATGATAGGCAGCGGTGTCGATGAAAGAGGGAATATGCTCCAACACGAAATCCAGTGCGTTGATAGCGGTTTCGGGTTCCATTTTATAAAGCACATTGCCGATGTAATGGCTCGTCGAGTCTTTTTTGTACAGTAAATCGATAAACTCATCCGTCCGCTCGGCCAAGAGGTCGGGCGACAAGTGCTCATCGGTCGAGGTCACTTGTATATAGATCTTGTCCTTGAGTTGGATGGAGCCAAAGGCTAGTTGGCTCTCGACGCTCGAAGAAGGCAGAAGTTTCGAGATGTCCTCCTCAAAATGGAGTCGCAGGCCGAAAAACAGGAAAACCAAAGTGGTGACAACCATGATCAGATACATCAGTATCTTGTGGTTGCGGAAGAAATGGTATAAAGGGAGAAATACTATGTGCATTGGGAAATGGGTTATTCTGAAAGGCGATTCATTAGGGTGCTGTATAACTCGGGCAGACGCTTGGTGATGGCTACCGGGCGACCGTTTTCGATGAAGCAGTGTGCACTGTGTCCTATACAGACCAATTTGCCGTTGGAACGCATCGTGTATTCAAATTCAAATTTCATCTCACTCATCTTGCTGATTTTCACCTCAATGTCGATGATATCCTTGAAAGTGGTGGGGTGCTTGTATTCGCATGAAATCGAAACCACGGGGGAGAAGACATTCTCCGCCTCGATCTTCTCGAAGCCGAATCCCAGCTGGTCGAGCCAGTCGACACGGGCTTCTTCCATGAAACGGACATAGTTGGAGTGATGTGTCACGCCCATGCGGTCGCACTCGTAATATTTTACTTCGTGTTTGTATGTGTTCATCGTGGTCATACCTTAATTTAGAAGCGGCAAAAATAGGGAAAAACATGAAATCTATGATTCAGTTTGTAGGATTTTGTATTTTTGCGACTATTATGAAGCAGGTAAAGGTAATTCTCATTACAGGTGCCAGCAGTGGCATCGGCTTTGATGCGGCAAAGATTTTGGCGCAACAAGGTCACAAAGTTTATGCTGCCGCCAGAAGGGTGGAGCTGATGGAACCTTTGAAGGCCGATGGCGTTCACGTCATTAGTATGGACGTCACCGATGAGGCTTCTATGCAACAAGGCGTGGAAGCCGTCATCCAAGCCGAGGGTCGTATCGACGTGTTGGTCAATAATGCGGGCTACGGCTTCTTTGGTGCCATCGAGACCGTGCCGCTTGAGGAGGCGCGTCGGCAGCTGGAGGTGAATGTCTTCGGCTTGGCGCGACTCACCCAGTTGGTGTTGCCCTATATGCGCCGACAGGGGAGTGGCCGCATCATCAACACCTCTTCCATTGCCGGCAAGATGGTGTTTTACATGGGAGGCTGGTACAACGTGACGAAATACTCCGTTGAGGCATTCAGTGATGCCCTGCGTATGGAGATGAAGCCTTTCGGCATCGACGTGGTGATGATTGAACCGGGTGCCATCAAGACTGACTGGGGCATCATCGCAGCAAAGCATCTGAAGGAGTCGACGGCGGGAACGGCATACGAAGTTGTAGGTTCGCAATGGGCCGAAAACATGGATTGGTTCTATAAGACCAACCTGCTTTCGAAGCCGTCGATCATCGCCAAGGCCATCAGCCGTGCCGTCAACAGCCGTCATCCCAAGGCACGTTATTGCAGAGGACGCTTCTCCATCATCGGAAGGTTGGCTAACGCCCTCATGCCTGCCCGATGGTGGGATGCCATGATGCGGCAAGGCGGGAAGATTAAAGTGAAATAAAGTGATTAGGTAAATCTTATAATACAGTTATTTATGAAAAACACTCCTACAACCTTTGGGGTGCTCGCTTTGGCACTCCTCGCAGCTGTCATTATGACGGGCTGCAACTGCAACAATCAACCGACTGCTGTGGCTGAAAAGACCGACAATGGTAAAATTGCCATGGAAACCATCATGACGCGCACCAGCATCCGCTCGTTCACCGACCGTCAAGTCTCGTCCGACACCATAGAGATGCTGCTTCGTGCAGGCATGGCTGCTCCTACAGCCGTCAACAAGCAACCTTGGCATTTCGTTGCCATCACCGACCCAGCTATCATGGATTCTTTGGGTGGCAATGGCCGCCAAAGCCAGATGTGGAAGGAATCTACCTTGGCTATCGCGGTCTGTGGCGACATGGAGAATGCTATGGAAGGCCCGGCACAAGCATTCTGGGTCCAAGACTGCTCGGCCGCTACCGAAAACATCCTCTTGGCCGCCCACGCCCTTGGCCTCGGCGCCGTGTGGACGGGCTGCTATCCTATGGTGGACCGCATGACCAACGTCAGCCAGGTGCTGAACCTGCCCGACAACCTTGTCCCGCTTTGCGTCATCGTGATGGGTTATCCCAACGAAAGTCCCGAACCGAAAGACAAGTGGAAACCCGAGAATGTGACTTACAACAGATTTGAGTAAATGAAAACTGCCGCACCTGATGATGCGGCAGTTTTTTTATCTCTCTCTTCGCTCGATGACCTTCTTCAGTTTGTATCGGTCACCAGTGGATTTTCTGACAGCATCAATGAATTGTTGATCATAGCCAGGTGTTTCATATCCCCAGCGCTGGAAATTACCATCCTTGTCGACGCGCTTCACCACTTGGTCGTTGTACTTCACGATGAGGTATTTGGCCAACTTGTCCCAACGCTGCATCATCTTCTCGGCGTATGCGATACTTTTGTTGTTGAGGTAGCTGCGACGGTCGGCGGGCATCATTTTCTCGATGGCGGTGAGCACGCTTTCCTGGTCGGCAAAATAGTAGTCTTCTAGTTCGTTTTGTGCTAGACGTAAGTCACCAATCATCATGGAATAGCGCGGGTAGACCATGTTGGCCACCCAGTTGTTCATCCAGAAGGCAGATTGGTCGCTGAATTCGTTGCGCAGGTTGTTCTCGGGACGGAAGCAGTCGGGCACTTGGGTGATGCAGCAATAGAGCGGCACGTATGCTACCATGTTGGCATCGTCGCAGTTGAACCATGTGACGCCGCCCACATCGTTGGGCAGCCACGAACGCATCTGGCAGGTCATGGTGAAGCCGCTTTGCTGCGTGGCGATGGGACGCTCACGGTAATAAGGGATGCTGTCGCTATCCTTGAAGTGCATGGGCAAAGGACGGATGGGCATGCCCCAAGGGCCGGCGGTCATGTCGGAGGTCATGTCCAAAGGCGTACCTTCAAAGTGGTCGCGCATGTCGGCCTGCAAGTCGCGCAACGACAAGGGTTTGTCGGGCTTGATCCAAAGCGGTAGATGGTCGCAAACATCAAACTCTCCGTTGATGTAGGGCAGGTATTTGTCCATCTCTGCTTGGTCGTAGTGATGACGGAAGAAACTCCACACGCGGGCGTCGGCATAGCGCACATTCTCGAAGTCGATGGGGCAGTAGGCGTCACGGAAGGAGAAGTCCTCGTCCTTGCCGCTGAAGAAGCCTTGTTCCTTGGCAAAACTGATGACATCTGCGGCATAGACGCATTCCACCTCTGGGTTGTTGATCTTCTTGAGGCTCTTGCTGCTGATGCTGTTTTTGGAACGCTTCTCCAAGGGGAACTGACGGATGCGGCTCAAGTTGGCGTGGGCGCAGATGCAGTCGTCGGGAATGCGCAGGGCCACCCACACTGCTCCCTTGCGGCCAGGTCCCTTGCCGATGATTTCCATGATCCAAGCTTCGTTGGGGTCGCAGATGGTGAGGGTCTCGCCGCTGCTGTTGTAACCGTATTCTTCAACGAGTTCGGCCATGCAACGGATGGCTTCGCGAGCCGTAGAGCAACGTTGCAAGGCCAGTCTCATCAAACTGAAATAGTCCAACAAGCCTTCCTGGTTGACGAGCTCCAAACGGCCGTCGAAGGTGGTCTCCACGATGGTCACCTGCTTCTCGTTCATCAAGCCGACGACATTATAGGTGTAGGGCACTTGCTTAACATATTGTCCTTCGTGCGAAGGTCCCCAGCCGTGAATCTCGATTAATTCTCCAGGCTCGTGTTGTCCAGAGGGACTATAAAACAGCGATCCGGAGAAGCCGAAGCCGTCGCAATTGTAAGTGCACATCACGCTGCCATCGGTGCTGGCTTTCTTGCCTACGATGAGGTTGGTACAGGCCCACGCGGGAATCACGCAGAGGGCTAATATTAGCGCAAAAAGTAGCTTTTTTATCATGTGAAATGGTATAATTATTGTTTAAAATAAGTCTTGCAAAGGTACATTTTTTTACCTTTGCAACTTAAAAATTACAGCGATGAAGAAAACATTTTCACTGAGAGCATTGTTCTCTCTGCTTCTGGTTATTTCGACTATATTGTGTGTTGCCCAACCTCCCGGTGGTGGCGGAGGACGTCCTCCAGGAGGCAGACCTCCGGGGGGCAGACCTCCTTTCGGTGGCGGTGACCGTCAATGGGGGCAGACCGAAGGCAACATGCCTACCGTGAAACAGAAGAAGAAAGTGCGCGAAGGTGATACTTTCCAGGTGGTGGGCGTGCTGCGCGATGCCAAGACGGGAGAGTATATGCCATACGTCAATGTGGCCGTTCTCGATTCTGTCGACATGGAACTGGTCAAAGGCGGCATCAGCAACTTGGATGGCGTTTTTGAGCTCAATGGCGTGCCACAAGGTTCGTTCGTGCTGCGTGTTTCGGCCATTGGCTACGAGAGCTATATGCATCATTTCACGGTGACCAACAACACCAATCTGGGTACCTTGCGCATTAATCCTGGTGTGACCTCCATTGGTGAGGTCACGGTGGCGGCTGAGCGACCGCTCTATGCCATGGAAGGCGAGAAGCTGATCTATAACGTCAGCGAGGACCCATCCATTCAGACGGGAACCACCGAGGACGCATTGCAGAACGCGCCTGGCGTGGAGGTCGACGTGGAAGGTAACATCACGCTGCGTGGCGTGTCGAGCGTGGAGATTTGGGTCAACGACAAACCCTCAAAACTCACCGAAGAGAACTTGAAGACCTACCTCCAGACCTTGCCCGCCAATGCCATTGCCCGCATTGAGACCATCACCAACCCTTCGGCCAAATATGCCACCGACGCTGAAGCGGTTATCAACATCGTGACCTCGGCACACATCAAGAGCAACCAGTTCGTGAGCTTCGGTGTGAACGGCTCCAACCAGCCTTTTGTCTCGCCTTGGGTGAGTTACATGTGGAAGAAGGAGAAGCTGAGCATTAATTTGTTTGCTTCAGGACGTTATAGCAACCGTCTCAACACTACCGACAGTTGGGAGCTGAAACGCGAGGATGCCGCTACCGAGGGATTGTATGACTCTGTATGGTACAAGACAACCTCACAAAAAGAGGACAATCGTAGCATCAGCGGCAATGTCTTCATGAACATCGACTATGAGATTGACTCAACGAGTGACATCTCCTTCGATGGCGGTGGCTTCTACAATAACAACCGCAGTCTTGGCAGCCGTCGCGAAGAACAGACCTTCTATTTGCAGCCCGATGATAGCATTCTGGCCTACAGCATGGGCGATACGACCCTTTCGCAATCCGGTTTTGGCCATTTTGGAGCTGACTACACCAAGAAGTTTGACGACAAGGGTCACAACCTACGCATCGGTTTGAATGGCAGGTTCAACAGGAATGCTTCCGACTATTACAACAACCGTTTCTATGACGTTTACACCGACTTGGATGAAAACCGATATCTTTTGAGTAAGCAGAATGGTTATGGGTTTAATCTCGATGCGCGCTACAACCGTCCTTACAATGAAGATGGGGAGCTTAGCTATGGTTTGCGTGTCGACAATCAGCTGAGTAACAGCGACTATAATCGTTATTATTCCAATGATGGCGGTATCACTTATGATAGTATCGATATACTACGCACTTACCATTTCAAGGGCGCTGAAACGGGTGTCAACGGCGATGTCAACTGGACGCACCGTTGGGGCGGTTTCACCCTGAGCACGGGCATGGGCATAGGAGGCGACCGTATTGGCTACAACTATCAGAGTGAAATGCCGTTTGCCGACGACAGCACCTTGTATTTCCTCAATGTACGTCCTTCCATCCACCTGACCTATCGAACGGAGTCGATGCACAACTGGAAACTCAACTATTCGATGCGTATGTCGCATCCTGGAGAAGACCAAATCAGCACCTTCCGCAGGTATGGCGACGATAGCTATTCGACGGGTAATTCCCTCGGACTCAAAAACGCATATACCCATAATGTGGAAGCTGGCTGGCAGAAGTTCTTTGAGCGTTTTGGCAACATCGGCCTCGAAGCCTACGGTCGCTGGAGTACCAACGAGATCAGCAGGCTGACAGATGCTGAATATGATGACTATCTGGATCGTATCGTCAGCTATTCTATGCCTTACAACATGGGTACCTCGTGGCGCTACGGCACTTCGCTCAATATGACATACCGTCCGACAGGATTCTTTAATGTGCGCCTGTACGCCAACCTGTATGACTATGGTTATCGCATGGAATATGACCGCAATGGTGTGCATCAGATTGACCAACGCGACAAGTGGTCGTGGAGTGTGCGCGTCAACGCTTGGGCGAAACTCTTTGACCGTTTGCAAGTGACGGCTTCGGCCAACTACAACTCGCCGACCATCAGCCTGATGAGTGAGCGCAAGGCACGCTATTTCCTTAACATGGGTCTCCGCAGCGACTTCTTCAACCGTCGTCTGTCGGTGTTCGTCAATGTGCAGGACATCTTCAATTGGGGTGCTAAGATTGGTTCTGGCTCGAGCAACACCAACCCGTATTATCTCAGCGACAGCACGCGCAAGATGTTGAATAGCCGCTATATCTCTGCGGGCTTCACGTTGCGTTTCGGTAAGCTGGAACTCGAGCGACAAGCCAAGGAAGGCGAGAGCGAGTCGGGCGATAGCTTGGAGTAATTTTTATAGCCGGGCCTGCAATCGGCCAGATTGCAGAAAAAACAACGAGTATGCCAACGATCGACCCATCTGACAAACGTCAAATGCCTATTTGGCATTGTCGCGGTAAGTTTCCTCATCGCGAATACAAACCTTTACAGTTCATCACTTATCGTTTGTATGATTCTGTTCCACAAAAGCTCATTGATGCATGGAAGGAAGAACTGAAGGTGACGGAAATGACCCTGTCAAATGATCCCAGAGTAGAGATACTTCTTAAACGCATTGACAAATACGAAGATGCGGGGTACGGCCAATGTTTTCTCAAAGATGAAAGAATTGCTTCAATGGTCATAGAAAACCTTTTCCATTTCAACGGAATCAGATATAATGTCTTGAGGTGGTGCATTATGCCTAATCATGTACATGTATTAATTGAAGTCATGGAAGGCTGGACATTAAGTACCATCATGCACGGATGGCGTTCATACACGGCTCATCAAGCCAATAAAATCTTGGAACGTACAGGCGTCTTTTGGATGGAAGAATACTTTGATCGTTATATCCGAGATGAGAAACACTTGGAGACTGTCATCAATTACATTGATAACAATCCCGTCAAAGCAGGATTTGTGGATGAGGCACACAAGTGGCCTTGGTGCAGTCTTGGGCAGCAAGCTGCTCAATTGTAAAATGATATAAATGTATGATTGGCTGGACAATTGTCAGTCGGCCCGACTTGTTTTATCGTCAGTCGGGCCGACTGACGGCCCACTAAAAAATATCAATATCCGAAGATTTCCTCGGTTGTTACGCGCTTGACGGGACCAAGTTGCTCTAGAGCCTTCATGTCGAGTTCCTTCTCGTTGCCAAGGATGACGTAGCGATAAGGTTTGTTGGCCATTTGCTCTTGCTCAAACTTCACGATGTCTTGCAGGGTGATGTTCGGCAGGGCGTTGTAGATGCGCTCGTTGATGTCATAGTCGATGCCCTTCATCTGGGCGCTCAACCAGGCATTGATGAGACCAAACTTGGTGGTGCGCTGACTGGCCAGACGCT